>JACCEE012328693.1_pt1 | contig 29890 bp, 27 predicted proteins | sample 7449931 | NCBI WGS metagenome assembly JACCEE01 (sample SAMN15323457, study PRJNA562643) | freshwater metagenome | isolation source: river surface water | place: USA:Blue River Watershed | collected 2017-08-19 | reverse complement strand
TATCAGTAATAGCGTAATGCAATACTTTTTAGCTTTTTCTCGACAGCGGTGACTTTTTTTGTTACTTTTTTTGGTGGTAGCAAAAAAAGTAAATTAGTTTGATTTTACGTTCTTAAGGAGCGACTAACTAGTTGTTGTGTTAAACCTTTTTCAAGTCGAGCGTCATGAATCATTGTGCCAATTTTAAAATTTTCGTATCCGGCTTCGAGTTCTTCACGTTTTTGTGTTCCTCGTTTCCCGTAATTTTTGTCCTTGAACTGTTCAAGAGTCAATAAGTTATCATTTTGTGTTTTCATACTCTTCTTTAATTTAAAAATAGCATTCAATCTCCCAACCCTCTTTTCAAAGAGGGCTTTAACCTCCTGATTCCTTAAGCCCTTAAGCAAATTGCAAATCAATCAACGACATCAAAGAAGGGGCAATGATACATTTTATTCAAAAAAATCATCTTTGAAGTTGGTCAAGAAAAGCTTTTCGCTGGCACGAGTTACCGCGGTGTAAAACCATCGCAAATTGTCGACCGTCAGTGTCGATTCCGGTAAATAATCGTGGTCGATAAAAACATGTTCCCATTGTCCACCTTGTGCTTTGTGACAGGTTACCGCGTATGCAAATTTAACTTGCAGGGCATTCAAAAATGGGTCTTGACGCAGCGCTTTTACTCTGTCTTTTTTTGTTCGGGCTTCGGGATAATCTTCAAGTACCTGGCTTGTGAATTGTTTCATTTCCTCGCCACTCATCGATGCCGTTTCCGATGTGAGTGTGTTTAAAATAATTCGGCGTTCCAATTCCAAATCATTATAGTCTACGAAACGAAGAGTTACGTCGGCAAATCGTAAACCATACATTTCGTGATATTTTTTTATCCTCATAATTTGAGCTATATCACCATTGGCAATATAATCGAGTTCTTCAATTGTTTCGAGGTCGTAATAGTTGTTTTTAACAATCATGATATAGTCGCCCGACGAAATATCTTCCTCTTTATATAATATCGTTTTTCGAATACCCTGATTGTACTTATTGGCTCGCTTGTTTGAGCGGGTTATGATGATTGTTTCGTCGATACCTTTTTTGTCGTAACTATTGCTGATAGCTTCCAACAATTCCGAATTGGCAATTCGGGTGATGTCGTTGAATTTCGCTGTTCGAAATTGAGGTATTGCCGGTTGGTATTTCGATACCAATTCGCGAATCTTTGTTGCATTATATAAAATTCCCGACTGCTGAGCCTGACGAACAACATCGGTGAGCGAACAGCATAATGTGTTACGTAAAAAATGTTGCTCGATGTACTGACTTTCGAGTGCCGGACTGTAATCAAGTCCGACCGGTGGCAACTGAGCTACATCGCCCGTAAGAATAAGAGCACATCCTTTATTGTTGTACACGTAGGTAATTAAGTCAACAAGCAAATGTCCGCTTCCAAAGGGCGATTCTGTTTGATTATCAGAAATCATTGAAGCTTCGTCGACAATGAAAATGGTGTTGCTGTGTAAATTGGTGTCGAGCACAAAATAATCGCTCGTTGACGATTTTTGTTTGTAAATTTTTTTGTGAATCGTACTTGCTTCTTTACCTGCATATTTCGATAGCACTTTGGCTGCTCTACCTGTTGGGGCCATTAAAACCGACTGGATTTTAAGATCCTTCATCGTTTTGATACATGCGCTAATGAGGGTTGTTTTTCCGGTACCGGCATATCCGTTGAGAATAAAAATATCTTCTCGAATCGGATTAACAATAAATTCCGACAATAAGTCAATAGCTTTTTCCTGACTTGCGGTAGGTTCAAATTTCAGGTGCTTTTTTATTATGCCTGCTGCAAAATCTTTTATCATAAGCGCATTTTATGTTATTGACTTAATAAATTTACGTAGGTTTGTACCGAATTTATCGGCAACAAAAGTACTTGTTATTTACGTTTACTTTATTCGTTTTCGATTAATTTTGTCAACAAACAATTTTAAAAATTAATTCAGGCAAAAAGGTGTTGGGAAATTCAGAAGTAAAGGTATATAAAGATGCTCGCTTTAGTGATGACGATGGTAAATCGTTTGAAGTTGCCATTATGGTAAATCACCAAAAATGCTCAGCTATTGTTTACGATGCTTTTGAAAACAGATATGTTGCATATATCGAAAAAAGTCTCAATAATTATTTGTCTTTGAGCGAGCTTGAACTCGAAATCGATTCTTTTTTTCAACATTCTTTTTTCTCGGTTCGATTTGTTATTGTTAAAGTAATGTATGTAACACATAAATCGACATTGATTCCTGAACCATTGTTTGAAAAAAGCAAAATGCGCGAATTGTTGAGTTTCAATCACGATGTTGATTCAAATGAAGATGTTTTTGAATATTTTATTCGCAATGGATTGATGTATTGTGTTTTTGCGTATCCGCAATGGTTTACGACTCTCGTTCAAAAGCACTTTAAAAACTGCACATTTACCCATCAATCGGTACCATTGATAAATACGGTTTTGCTTGTCAATAAACACAAAGCCTTACGAAAAAAAGTATACGTCAATGTTGAGGTCGATTTTTTTGATATCGTTGTAATTCATGGCGATTCATTGTTGTTTGCCAATTCGTTTTCATATTCTCATACCAATGATTTCTTATATTTTCTGCTCAATGTGTTTGAGCAATTAAAACTTAACCCCGAAGTCAACGATGTTATTTTTATGGGGCAGGTATGGTATGATTCCGAGTTTCTTATTGAAGCGAAAAAGTTTATAAAAAATATACATTTGGTTAGCTATAAAGACGAACAAGAGCATTTTAGTTATGTCTTTCAGGATTTGACCTTAGTTCAATTAAGTACACTTATTAACGTTTTCAGATGCGCATAGTTTCAGGTGAATTTAAAGGACGAATTATTCATCCACCGGCAGGTTTTACTCTCAGACCAACAACCGACATCGCGAAGGAAAGTTTGTTCAATATTCTGGGTAATCGCTACGATTTTGATGAACTTTCGGTTTTAGACTTGTTTGCAGGTACCGGAGGTATAAGCTACGAATTTTTGTCGCGTGGTGTGAACGAAATTATTTGTGTTGATATTCATCCGAAACATGTTGGATTTATCGATAAAACCTGTCGCGATTTGAAATGTAATAATGCACGTGTTGTTCGTTCCGATGCTTTTGTGTTTTTAAAAGCCTGTACCAAACAATTTGATGTGATATTTGCCGATCCACCATACGATTTAAAAGGTATTGAACAAGTACCTCAGTTGGTATTTGAAAAACAATTGTTGAAAGCAAACGGAGTGCTCATTGTAGAACATGCTATTGAAACCGATTTATCGGCACTTCCTCATTTTTCCGAGAAACGGAAATGGGGAAAAGTCAACATGAGTTTTTTTGAAGCAGGAGAATAATCACGTTTTTTGTTTCTTCTTTTTGGCTGCCGGAAACAGAACATTGTTTAATATTAAACGATATCCCGGAGAATTTTTGTGATTTGCCAATTCCGTTGGAGGATCGCCCACAAAATGACGATAATCTTCCGGATCGTGACCTCCAAAAAAAGTCCAAGTGCCATTTCCTAATGTGCCGTGAATGTATCGTGCTTCGTTAGCCGATTTTAGCTCACCCATAATAACAACGTCCGATTTAATGACATCTTTGTTAAATGCCGTTGTTTGTCCCATAAAACCGGGAATAATATTCGTATGGTCTTGACATAACATTGTGGGCACCGGATCCCATTTTGCCGAAAACTCAAAAAGGGTGAAAAAATCTTGTTCCTGACTTACTTTGCGGGTATCGCTCACATCAATATTCGAAAATTCATACACCATGGGATTCATTTCTAACTTGAAATTGGTAAACGCCAATGTTTTGGTGAAATCGAGTTTCGATTGAGCATTTGGATCGGCTCGGTCGCCATCAAACATACTTTCACAAATATCGTCGTTTTCGGCCGAAAGAGCTATGTCGAAAGAGTCTGTACCCGAACACATAGAGAATAAAAAGCCGCCATTTCGAACATATTCACGAATAGATTTTGCGACAAATAATTTAAGTTGCGATACTTTTGCAAATCCTAATGAACGAGCCGTTTTTTCGGCATTTGCAACCTGATCGATATACCATTGTGCTCCATGATAACTAGAGTAGAATTTTCCGTATTGTCCGGTAAAATCTTCGTGGTGCATGTGTAACCAATCGTATTTTTTGAGTTCGCCTTTTACAATTTCTTCATCGTAAATAACGGTGTATGGTATTTCAGCATATGTAAGTGCAAGGGTTACCGCGTCGTCCCATGGTAATTTATCTTTGGGCGAATAGACAGCTATTTTGGGAGCTTTTTCAAGCTTAACCACATCCATGTTGACTTCTGGTTGTGTTATTTCTGATATGATTTGGCTTACTTGAGCATCTGCAATAATTTCGTACGATACTCCGCGAATATCGCATTCAGTTTTCAGTTCTTGATGAAAATCCATCAAAAAGCTTCCACCCCGATAGTTTAACAACCACTTGGTTTCGACCGAATTTTGCAGTGACCAATATGCGATTCCGTAAGCTTTTAAATGATCTTTTTGTTTGTCGTCCATGGGAATTAGAATGCCAAAACCCAGCATCAATTTGGGAATGAAGACCAACAAAAAAAGAAAAGATACGAAATGCTTCATACGTTTTGGTTAAAAAGGTGCATCGTTACTGCCCGAAAATGGCGTTAAGAACGATGGATCTGCAGTGATTGTTGTATTTTCATTGTTCATTTTCGATGGTAAACTGATTTTAATTTTTTCATCGAAAGCAAAGTCATTCACACCACTGGGAATCATATCATTCAGTTCGGTAAATTTAGCAAATTCTTTTTCAAATCGTAATTGAATATCTTCCAATGCACCATTACGGTGTTTTGCAACTATTATTTCGGCAATTCCGGAAAGGCTGCGGCCTTCACTGTCTTCAAGTATCTTGTAATATTCAGGTCGGTGGATAAATGCTACGATATCGGCATCTTGTTCAATAGCTCCCGATTCACGAAGGTTTGATAATTGTGGGCGATAATCGTTTGTTTTATCAATTGAACGGTTAAGCTGCGACAGAGCAATGACTGGGATATTTAATTCTTTGGCAATGGCTTTCAATTGACGCGAGATGGTACTGATTTCTTGTTCGCGACTTCCTGCATTGGGAGCATTCATCAATTGAAGATAATCGACAAACACACATTGTATGTCATGTTTTTGTTTTAACCGACGACATTTGGCCCGGAACTCAAATATTGATAGAGCAGGAGTGTCGTCTAAAAAGATTGGAGCTGCTAGCAATGTTTTGGTGCGTTCTTCGAGTTTTGCCCATTCATCGGTAGTTAATTTCCCGTTTTTAATTTTTCCGTGGTCGAGCTCTGTTTCACTAACAATAAGACGCATGACTAATTGTAGATTCGACATTTCGAGCGAGAACATTGCCACAGGAATGTTATGGTCAACGGCCATATTTCGCAACATCGAAAGTATGAATGCTGTTTTACCCATAGACGGACGAGCTGCTATGATAATAAGGTCTGAAGCTTGCAAGCCCGAAGTTAATCGGTCGATGTTTGTAAAACCGGTTGGTATACCGCTTAAGCCATCATCGCGTTTCCCTGCTTCGCTAATGTGGTTTATTGCTTCTTTTACAAGGTCTGCAATGGGCGTCGATTCTTTTTTTAATCGGTTTTCTGCCACTTTGAAAAGTGCATTTTCCGAGAAATCAATCAAATCGGAGACATCGGTATCGGGGTCGAATGCTAAGGTTTGAATTTCAGATGATACGCGAATCAGTTCTCGTTGTATAAATTTTTGAGCAACAATTTTTGCGTGATACTCGATATGTGCTGCCGATGATACTCTATTGGTTAAATTCGAAATGTAAAATGCGCCGCCACATTTTTCTAATTCTCCTTTTTTTCTGAGTTCTTCGGTAACTGTCAAAAAATCGATAGGTTCTTCTCTCGTAACCAGTGTTTTAATTGCTTCAAATACTTTCTGATTTGCATCTTTGTAAAAGCATTCTGGTTTTAATAAATCCATTACAAGAATCGCAGCATCAGGTTCAATCATTAATTGTCCCAATACAATTTCTTCAAAATCAACAGCATTTGGCGGAACTTTACCTAGTTCGTTGTAAAATTGTGTTTGTGTAGGTGCTTTTAGTTTCTTCGCTTCAGTTGCCATATTTTTATAAAAATTTCAACAAAGATACTCAACATCCTGTCGTTTTCAATGATATAATACTAACCGATTATTGTTAGTTAGTTGTTGAAAACTTTTAAACAAAACAGTCTTCTTCGTTGAATGTGTGTCCATTAAGGAAAGCACCTATCTGCATCCGTTTTTTTGTAGCGGGTTGAAGGTCAAGAATTGAAACAAAACCGTTATCGCATGCTATTTTTAAGTAATGTTTTGAATCTGTTGATATTGTTCCCGGAACAAGTTCGTGTTTAATGACTTCAAATGATGTTGAAAAAATCTTAAATGGTATTAATTCTTCGCTATGTTTTAATTCGGTCCACGCTGCCGGGTATGGTGAAAATCCACGAACTAAATTATGGATTTCTTCCGCATTGTTATACCAATTGATTTTACACGTTTCTTTCGTTATTTTCGGTGCAGGTTTTAATTCTTCGGCTGCAATGTTCGATTGAGGTATTGGATTAATGGTATTTTCAATAATTGCATCAACTGTTTTTAAAACAAGTTTGGCTCCTTGATGCATTAATTTTTCATAAAGAGTTCCAATATTGTCTGATGGTTCAATTGTTGTTTTTTCTTGAAAAATGATATTCCCAGTGTCGATTTCTTCTTCAATGAAAAATGTTGTTACTCCTGTTTCCTTATCTCCGTTGATTATTGCCCAGTTTATAGGAGCTGCTCCTCTGTATTGAGGTAGTAGCGAGGCATGCAGATTAAATGTTCCTTTTGCCGGCATACTCCATACTTGTTTGGGTAACATTCTGAATGCAACAACAATTTGTAAATCGGTGTGATACGATGCTAATTCTTCGAGAAATGATTGTGCTTTTAAACTTTCGGGTTGCAAAACAGGAATAGAATATTCCATTGCGCATGTTTTCACTGCTGAGTATCTAACTTTCTGACCTCTGCCCGCTGGTTTATCTACGGCTGTAACAACAGCAACAATATTATAATTATTTGCTATCAATAATTTTAACGGTTCTACAGCAAATTCCGGTGTCCCCATGTATATTATTCTAAGGTCAGACTTTTTCATCGTTAGTTTGTTTATAATGTTTCTCAAATGTATAAAAAAAAGTAAAAACATGGTCGTTTTTTACTTAATTCCAATCTTTATACATTGTACATTCGGGTGATGATCCTAAATGGACGTGATATGAATACAAGAAACGGAATTGAATTCCCGATAAGGTACATTCCATTCCCAAACTAAACGGTTCAAGTCCTGTTGCTGTTCTGAGTAAAAATGACAATTGTTTATTGATATTATATTCGCCCGTCAAGCTAACAATGCCGGTTTCTTTATTGGCTTTTTCGACCTGAAGGTGAACATTAATCATTTTTTCAATATAACCGATTCCGATTTTGAAGGCGTTGTTGCCGTATTCATTTTCGTGATTGCGACTGATGTCTTCTAAAACACAGGCTAAGCTTATGTTTTTAAATGGTTTAATATTGATTCCGACCGACGGCGTTAATTGGTGAATGGTATTGTAACCAGAACTTTGGAATAGTGCTTTATGTGAAAATGAAATTCCAATTGCCATATTATTGTTTAATATCTTAGCAAGTAAGATACGTTGTGTTGAATATCCAAATGTTTGATTGCCAAAATAATCGGCAGTAAAACCAACATTGAGTGATGAAAAATTATATGTGCCAAAGCAGTAAAAAGAATTGGTTTCTTTCATCAAATATTTGTTAGAATATGAAAGTCCAAATCGTTTATGAAGAAATGCTATTGATGCAATACTACTAAAAGGGTTGTATGCTTTAATTGAACTTATTTGTTGGTGAGCCGGAATTGCGATAAAAGCTCTTGGCATATTATCCGAAGCTTGTATTCGAATAAATGCCAAAAGCAAGAAAACGATTAGGTAACAACGTACGGTGAGGGAACGCACTTGTTTGCTGTTTTTTAATTTGTTTTATATTCGAATTTTATTGACTTCAAATCATCGTTAGCTTTTATGATTTTATCTTTTAACGATTCTTTATATTTTTTGAACTCTTTATTTACTCGTTCGTCTGATTGGGCAATAATTTGAGCAGCTAAGATACCAGCATTTAAACCACCGTTTACACCAACCGTTGCAACTGGGATTCCAGGAGGCATTTGAACTATTGCCAGCAATGCATCCAACCCGTTGAGTGAAGCGTTGATTGGTACACCAATAACAGGAAGTGTGGTCATTGAAGCTATCACACCAGGCAAATGTGCTGCCATTCCTGCTGCTGCTACAATAACCTTTATGCCGTTTGCTTCTGCATTTTTGGCAAATTGTTCTACAGCTTCTGGTGTTCTGTGTGCCGATAAGGCATTTATTTCAAACGGAATTTTCATATCGTTCAAAAATTTTGCAGCAGCTTCCATTACGGGCATATCAGATGTACTGCCCATTATTATACTTACTTGTGCTTTCATAGATTAATTTGTTTTCTTGCAAAAATACTCGATTTCATATTCTTGTGAAAATTTATTTTTGAGAAGAATATGATTTTATGATCCTTTTACTTTGCTCATTTTTTGTGAAATTCTTATTGAGGTTGGGTTTTCAATGCTCTTTTGTTAATCATAATTATCGCCCCAATTAATCAAAGATGGAATGTATTATGTTTATAAAAAGAAGCTTAACCAAAATAATCGTTTTCAAAATTGTTAAAAAAACACTTAAAAAAATATAAAAATAACAGTGAATGAATCGACAAAAAGCAATAATTTAGCGTGTTTGAATTATGGCTCATACAATTACAGTTCACGATAAACAATTCTCTGTTGTTATCAGCGAATCGCAAATTCAGGATGCAATAAAGAGAATTGCCGGACAAATTACTCAAGATTTTTCCGGTAAAACTCCTTTATTCCTATGTGTTCTGAATGGAGCTTTCATGTTTGCTGCCGATTTGTTAAAGCATTTCCCCAAATCGTGTGAAGTGAGTTTTGTGAAACTGGCTTCGTATCAAGGGCAACATTCTACCGGTAAAATAAAGGAATTGATTGGGTTAAATGAATCGCTACAAGACCGGTTCGTTGTTGTAATCGAAGATATTGTAGATACTGGTCACACCATGTTTATGATAAAAAATAAATTGAAAGAACTGGGGGCTGCAGATGTTAAAATTATTTCTCTGCTCACAAAACCCGAAGCTTTAGAAGTTGATATTTTGGTCGATTACGTTGCTTTTCAAATTCCCAAAGATTTTGTTGTTGGTTATGGTCTCGATTATGATGGATTGGGCCGCAACTTTCCTGCTATTTATAAAATTGTACAATAATTAACGTTTAAAAATAAAAGCTATGCTAAACATCGTATTATTTGGACCTCCGGGAGCCGGCAAAGGAACTCAATCTGAGTTATTGATTAAGAAATATGGATTAGTTCACTTTTCAACCGGTGATATTTTACGTGGCGAAATTGCTGCTAATACTCCTCTAGGCATCGAAGCAAAGAAAAATATGGATAAGGGCGAATTGGTTCCCGATAGTGTTGTTATTGGGATGATTGGAAATAAAATCGAAGCCAATAAAACTGCAAAAGGGTTAATTTTCGATGGCTTTCCTCGTACCAAAGCTCAAGCAGCTGCTTTAGATAGCATAATGAACGAAAAAGGTTTGAAAATTTCGGGTATGATAGCTTTGGAAGTTGAAGAAGAAGAGTTAATTACCAGACTTTTAGAACGTGGCAAAATATCAGGTCGTGCCGACGATCAAGATCGTAGTATTATCGCAAATAGAATTGCTGTTTACAATAAAGAAACTTTTCCTGTAAAAGATTATTATGAAGCTCAAGGAAAGTATAAAGGTATTTATGGAATTGGAGAAATTGATGCAATTTTCGGCAATATCTGTAACGCAATCAATTCTTTAAGCTAAAAAAAACGACACATAAAATCAATAAAAAGGGTGACGTTTTATCACCCTTTTTTTATTCTATAATAATGTTTAAATGCTCATATAAACCCAATACTCCGGGATATGTAAATTGAGCTTTTTTGATTTTATTTTCTGAAGGAATAAATGCGTAATGGAGTGCCGATCGAAAATCGCAAGCTTCTAAATTGTTTCGTTCAAAACTGGTTGCCGATAAATCGCAGTTTGCGAAAATTGCCGAACTCAAATCGCATTCCGAAAACCCGGCTTCTCGTATTGCACAGTCTTTAAATATCGTTTTTTTGAGATTGTTTTTCATGAAAAAACAATAATCGAGTATACATTTTTCGAACGAAACGGAAAAGGTAAATCGCGAACATTTGCTGAAATCTACACCCAAAATTTTACAATCGATAAACCGAACTCTCGAAAAGACAACTCCCGATATTTTGGTCATCGAAAAATCACAATTGTTAAATGTACAATCGGTAAACTCAAGCGATTCGATGTTTTGTTTTGAAAAATCGCTTTTTTGAAATACACAATTTTCAAATTCAGTTTCGTCCTGATCAATTTGAAAATTATTTAGTGTTTGATTTCTGAGCATATTTAATTGTTTTTTAGCAATAACAAATCGCGATACAAATTTTCAATATCGTGAACTAAACGGGAATAATGGTATTGCTTATTTACAAAGTCACGCCCTTTTTCTGAAAGTCGTTCACGAAGTGATTTATCTTCAACTAATTGTAATAGCTTTTGACCGAATATCGTTTCATTATTATTTTCTACCAAAATGCCGGTAACTCCATCTTCAATGATATCTTCAATTCCTCCGATATTGGTTGTAATAATTGGTTTGCATGCAGCTTCGGCTTCGATAAGACTAACGGGAGTACCCTCGTTAAGCGAGGTGAGTGCTACAATATCGGCACCACTATAAACAACATCAATATCTTTAATCCACGAGGTAAAGCACAACGGCTTGTTGTGAAGTAGATCTGTTTCTGTTGTGAATCCGATACCTAAATTGGTTGCCTCTGTTTCAATTGACTTTCGATTATCGCCATCGCCTACAATGAAAGCTCGTACTTTTTTGTCACTCTTGTCGAGTACTTGTTTGAGAGCTTTCAGAAACAATGAATGGTTTTTGATGGGCACAACTCGTCCGACAATGACAATTGCAATTTCATCATCGGCGATATTATATTGTGTGCGAAAATTGCTTCGTTTTATGTTGTTGTCTGTTTGAAATCGTTGAAGGTCAAAACCTAGCGGTATTATATAACACTTTTCTCGAGATGTTATTTTGTGTATATCACAGAGTTCTTCCTTCTGTTTTTTGCTGATTGCAATAATTGCAGTACTTCGTTTTGCCAAATATCGCTCAATGGTTTTGAAAACGGTTGTTTTGGCCTTACCGAAATAGGAATGAAATACATGTCCGTGAAATGTATGCACAACAACCGGAACCTTGCAGCTAAACGCGGCTAAACGACCCAGTGTTCCTGCTTTAGCAGCATGCGTGTGAACAATATCTGGTTGATATTCTTTGATGATTTGTTTGATTTTTCGATATGCAATAATATCTTGAAATGGATTAATCGATCGACGCATTTCATAAACAATTGTTGGTTCTAATCCTAAATTGTCAAGAATAAACTCAGAACTTTTTTCGTGATCTTCTTTGACTCCTCCAACCAAAAGTGTTTCATATTCTGATGAAAGATATTTGGTTAAATAAGCTGCGTTATATGTTGGTCCGCCGATATTAAAACGGTTGATAATTCGAAGTACTTTGGGCATAATTAATTTTCTGAAATATATTTTTTATACCAATATTGAAAAACAAGTAAGCCCCACATTCGAGCATGCGATTCACCGGGATTAGACGAAAAGAGCTGATGTCTTAGTTTCTGAATTTCGGCATAGTTAAATAGTCCTTGTTGTTTAATAAATTGCTCATTACAAACATATTCATTGAGCATATTTTGTAAATCGGCTTTTAACCATTGCAACATTGGTACTTCAAAGCCTTTTTTTGGTCTGTTGTATAACGATTCGGGCAATACATGACGAAAAGTATCTTGCAATATTTTTTTCTTCATTTGATCATCAACTTTGAACGATGATGGTAATGTAAATGCAAAATCAAATACCGTATGGTCTAAAAACGGACTTCGTACTTCAAGGCTATTGGCCATCGACATCATGTCAACTTTTGTAAGCATATCGTTTGCCAAAACTAAGTTCATATCTGTTAGCAAAACGGTGTTGAGGTCTGGTTCTTCATCTTCATCAAAATGTCGAAGAATGTCAACTTTCCTTTCGGCGTAGACATGCTGTTGTATCTCGGAGTTGAATAATTTTCGAGCATCATTTTCGCTGGTAAATGAACACCAGCGCCAGTAACGTTCTTTGTCAGAAAGAATGCAGCCTTGACCGTAGCGATACATCTGACGGAATGTGTTTGATATTTTATTGTTTCTCGATTGGGGTAAAACTGCCAGAAACGGAATTGCTGATGTAATTAATTTGTTTGTCACCGGTCTGGTGAGAGCTCTGTAATGAGCCATGTGTTTATGATATCCTCCGAATATTTCATCAGCTCCATCGCCCGACAAGGCCACTGTCACTTGGCGTTGGGTGTGCATACTTAAGATATGAACTGCCAATGCTGATGAGTCGGCAAATGGTTCGTCGATATAATCGAGTGCCGAATGCAGATTGTTTAATAAATCGGCATTACTCAACATAAACACCGTGTGTTTGGTGCCAAATTGTTTTGCTACCAGATTGGCGTATTCTGTTTCATCGAAAAAAGGATTGTCTTTATAGCCAATTGAAAATGTTTGTAGCTTTTTTACGTTTTCTGCTGCCAGTGCAACAACAATTGAAGAGTCAATGCCACCACTCAAAAAGGCACCCAAGGGAACATCAGAAACCAAGCGTCGTTCAACGGCTTTGCTTAGTAAAGCATAGAGTTGTTCTTTGGCTTCTTCGTAATTGATTTTCTGATTCGTAGCTTTTATTATGGTGTGATATCGGTTAATTGAAACTTCTCCGTTTTTGATAATTACATATTCACCGGGCATTAGCTTTTTTACTTGTTTAAAAATGCTGTGTGGTGCCGGAATATAATTGAGTTGCAAATAACTGAGAACTGATTCATTATCGATTTCTTTCGCAATATTATATGCCATCAATGCTTTCATTTCCGAGGCAAATACGATTTTGTCGTAATCGATAGAATAGAGTAGTGGCTTTTCACCTGAACGATCGCGGGCAATGAATAAGGTATGTTCTAGAGCATCGTAAATTGCCAGAGCAAAAAAACCATTAATCATTTCTAAACAACCGCTGCCGTATATTTTATATAAATTGAGAAGGACTTCAGTATCGGAATATGACCGAAACTGTATCCCTTTTTTCATCAATTCATTACGATGATAATTATAGTTGAAAAATTCACCGTTAAAAACGATGGTATATCGATCAGCTAAGTCGCTAAATGGTTGAGCTGCTGCTTGTGTTGTGTCGATAATCGCTAAACGAGCATGACCCAATCCAACGTTATTGCGAATATATGTTCCATTTCCGTCGGGACCTCTTTTTTGTAGTAATTTTGTTGAGTCGGAGACCTTTGCGGAGATGTTTTCGAGAGTATCTTTAAAATAATAAATGCCTGTAATTCCGCACATAGTTCAATTGTATGTTGAAAATCAAATATACGCAAATTGACCGATACCGAAACATTATTCAAAAAAAAGAGACAAATCGAATAAGATATGTCTCTTTTTATGTTCGTTTGAAACTTTGTTATTGAAGTTTTTCCAGAGCCGTTTTAATTCGTGCAAGTGCTTCAACAAGTTTATCGTCTGAAGTTGCAAATGAAAAACGGATACATTCAGGTTGTCCAAAACCGTCGCCACTCACTGAGGCTACAGCTGCCTGATCAAGTAAAAATAGAGCAATATCTGAAGTTGTTTTTAATACTTTGCCTTCAAATGATTTGCCAAGATATGATGTAAAATCGGGGAAAATATAGAATGCTCCCTGAGGTACATTTACTTTCAATCCCTTTATTTCAGAAAAACCTTTAACCATTAAGTCTCTGCGACGGATAAATGCTTCACGCATCATCATGGGGAATTCCAATCCTCCGTTTAGTGCAGCAACTGTTGCTTTTTGTGCTATGCTCGATGCATTTGATGTATATTGTCCTTGAAGTTTATCACATGCTTTGGTAATCCATTTTGCTGCTGCCATATACCCAATTCTCCATCCGGTCATTGCATAACTTTTTGATACACCGTTAACTACGATGACCTGATCTTTAACTTCAGGAAATTGAGCAATACTTTCATGTTTTCCCATGAAATTGATATGCTCATATATTTCATCAGAAAGAATAAAAATTTGTTTGTTTTTTGCAAAAACATCGGCCAAAGCTTTTAATTCTTCTTTTGAATATACTGTTCCCGACGGATTTGAAGGTGAACTAAAAATGAACATTTTGGTGCGAGGAGTAATCGCTTTATTAATTTGTTCAGGTGTTACCTTAAAGTCATTATCGATTGTTGTTGGAATGTAAATTGGTTTTGCTTCTGCCAATTTTACCATTTCAGGATACGATACCCAAAATGGTGTTGGAATCAACACTTCATCACCGGGATTTAACAAACACAAAAGTGCATTTGTAATTGATTGCTTTGCTCCGTTTGATGCAATGATTTGATCAGGAGCATAATCGAGGTTATTTTCTCTTTTAAATTTGTCTGAAATTGCTTTCAACAAATCATCATAACCTGCTACTGCTGTGTAAAAAGAGCAATTGTCGTCGATTGCTTTCTTCGCAGCTTCTTTAACATAATCGGGTGTGTTGAAATCAGGTTCCCCAACACTCAGACTAATAACATTAATACCTTTTGCTTTTAATTCGCGTGCTTTTTGTGTCATTGCCAGCGTTTGTGATGCTGATAAAGCCGCAATTCTGTTCGAAACATTTTCCATGAAGTCTATTTTTTTGGTCGCTTTTATAAAAGTTATTCCAAAAAGCAAAATTATGGCATTTTTTTGAATTCCTAAAATAAAAGTTTAAAATTTGTTGGGTTGTGAAATAGATTGTTTTGTTAATGTATTGAAAATTAATGAAATATGTTAGTTGTTCCTAATAAAAATTGTTTTGCATAAAAAACAGTAGAATACGCAATACAAACAATATTATTTTGTCGTAATTTCGCAACGTTTTTTAAAAGTAATAATTTATAATTTATATTCTATACAAATGGCTATCAGTGCATTGCAAAAAGTAAGGGCTGCTTATCAGCCCAAATTGCCTAAGTCGCTTCGCGGTGGCGCGATAAAGGTTGTTGAAGGTGCTAAAACTCAATCAGTAGCCGATCAGGCTGAAATCGGAAAACTGTTCCCCAATACTTATGGTATGCCGGTTCTTTCGTTCGAAGAAGGTGCTGCAAAAGCTGCTCTTCCTGTAATGAATGTTGGTGTTATTCTTTCTGGTGGACAAGCTCCGGGCGGACACAATGTTATTTCAGGTTTATTCGACGGTTTGAAATCATTGAATGCCAATAATAAATTATATGGATTCTTAGGTGGTCCTGGTGGTTTAGTTGACCATAAATATATGGAATTGACTCCTGCTATTATCGATGACTATCGCAACACCGGTGGTTTTGATATTATTGGTTCAGGACGTACAAAACTTGAAGAAACTGAACAATATGACAAAGGTGTTGAAATTTGTAAACAACTTGGTATCAAAGCACTTATCATTATAGGTGGTGATGATTCAAACACAAATGCTTGTGTATTGGCCGAATATTATTTGCAAAAAAATACTGGCATTCAAGTTATTGGATGTCCCAAAACAATTGACGGTGACCTTAAAAATGATTGGATTGAAACTTCTTTTGGTTTCGATACTGCTTGTAAGGTATACAGCGAATTGATTGGTAACATTCAACGTGATGCTAATTCCGCAAAAAAATACTGGCACTTCATTAAACTGATGGGACGTTCAGCTTCACATATCGGTTTGGAATGTGTGCTTCAAACTCAAGCAAACATTTGCATCATTTCTGAAGAAGTTGAAGCAAAAAAACAAACTCTCGATGAAATTGTTAACGGAATAGCTGATGTCGTTGCAAAACGTGCTGAAAATAATGAAAACTTTGGTGTTGCTCTAATACCTGAAGGTTTAATTGAATTTATTCCTGCAATGAAAGTGTTGATAAGTGAATTGAATGACTTATTAGCTCATAATGAAGAATTTGCAAAAATGAATGACGAAGCTCAACGACAATATGTGATGTCGAAATTGTCGAAAGAAAGTGCATCTGTATTCGAAAGTCTTCCTCATGGAATTGCAAAACAATTAACTTTAGACAGAGACCCACACGGAAACGTACAAGTTTCAAAAATCGAAACAGAAAAGCTTTTAATGGAAATGGTAGAAAACCGTTTGAAACAAATGAAAGCTGAAGGAAAATATAAAGGAAAATTCTCTTCTCAAGGTCATTTCTTTGGTTATGAAGGACGTTGTGCTGCTCCATCGAATTTCGATGCAGATTATTGCTATTCATTAGGATATACAGCTGCAGTTCTTGTTGGAGAAGGAAAATCTGGTTATATGAGTTCGATTCGCAACTCAAATCAACCTGCCGATATGTGGATTGCCGGAGGTATTCCAATTACAATGATGATGAACATGGAACGTCGTCATGGTAAAATGAAACCAGTAATTCAAAAAGCTCTTGTAAAACTTGACGGAGCTCCGTTTAAAGCTTTTGCTGCAAAACGTGATGAATGGGCTGTGAAAACATCGTACATTTATCCCGGACCAATTCAATATTTCGGTCCAACAGAAGTATGTGATCAACCTACTTGTACTTTGAAATTAGAAAAAGCAGGTAAATAATTATTTTTTAGGATGTAGACATTAAGTCTGCATCCTAATTTTTTTTTGTAATCACGTTTATTATGATGTTACTTAGTATCGAGAAAATTCCGGTTTCCGTTTTTTCTACAATCCCATTCATTTTAATGCTTGCCGCAATTGCTGTTTTACCTTTATTTTTTGCACATTTTTGGGAAAAAAATAAGAATAAATTAATCGTTGCAGGTATTTTGTCATTACCTATTATTGTTTATTTATCATCAATTGGAAATTTTGAACATTTGTATGATACATTAGTATTTGACTATGTTCCGTTTCTTATCTTATTAGGAGCTTTATTCATTATTACTGGCGGTATTTATATCGATGGTGATATTGAAGCGAAACCAATAATAAATACAATATATTTAGCAATTGGTGCTGTTTTAGCCTCTTTTATTGGAACTACAGGTGCTGCAATGTTATTGATTCGCCCTGTTATAAAAACCAATAAAGAACGCAAGTATAAGGTTCATACAATTTTGTTTTTTATTGGCGTAATTGCAAATTGTGGTGGTCTTATGACTCCGCTTGGTGATCCTCCATTGTTTGTTTTGTATTTGCGAGGAACGCCATTCTTTTGGTTTTTCAATTTAGCAACTGTGTGGCTTTTTGTAAATACCTTACTCTTGTTAATATATTATTTTACTGATGTTTATTTCCATAAGAAAGAACCTAAAGAAAATGTTGTTTTAGATAAAACTCAAATTCAACCAATTTCGATAAAAGGTAAAGTTAACTTTTTATGGTTGTTAGGTGTTGTTTGTGCTGTTGCTTTCATTAATGAGCAATATTTAGGATTTATAAGTTCAAATCCATATTTCAAATTTTTACGTGAAGCACTAATCATTACTTGTGCTGTTGGTTCAATTGTTTCAACTCGTAAGTCAATACGTGAATCGAATAATTTTTCGTGGTCTCCTATTGTCGAGGTTGCGTATTTATTCCTTGGAATATTTATTACAATGGTACCTTGTTTAATTTATTTGGAAATGAATGCACATACTTTAGGGGTAACATCTCCTGTTCAGTTTTATTTTGCATCAGGGTTTTTAAGTAGTTTCTTGGATAATACCCCAACAGCAGTAACTTTTCATTCTTTAGCTGTTGGATTACAATCTGTTTCCGTAAGCGCAACTGGCTTGGTTGCAGGAATACCCGAAGTGTTATTAAAAGCAATAGCATTAGGTTCTGTATTGTTTGGCAGTATGACATATATTGGAAATGGACCAAATTTTATGGTAAAATCTATAGCTGAAGAAAGTGGAATTAAAATGCCCGATTTTTTCAGATATATCTATTCATTTAGTTTGATTGTTTTGCTACCTGTTTATATTCTTGTTTGTTTGATTTTTATCTAAAAAAAAATGCATTCTGCAAAACATGGGATATCTAAAATGACATTTTCCGGATTGTTAGTTACTTTAGGTATTGTATTCGGAGATATTGGAACATCGCCATTATATGTATTCAAGGCGATTTTGGGAGGAGCAGAAACCATAACACCTGGATTTGTTTTAGGAGCTCTCTCTTGTATTATTTGGACTTTAACATTACAAACTACTATTAAGTATGTAATGATTACCTTAAAGGCCGATAACAAGGGTGAAGGTGGAATCTTCTCATTATTTGCATTAATAAGAAAGAAAGCACGATTTGCATATATCTTTGCTATTGCCGGAGGTTGCGCGTTATTGGCTGATGGTATTATAACTCCATCAATCACGGTGTCTTCTGCTATCGAAGGTTTGCGTTTCATCAATAAAGATATTCCGGTTATTCCCATTGTTATTATTATTATTACCTTGTTGTTTTCTATTCAACAATTTGGTACAAACTTCATGGGCAAAGCATTTGGTCCAATCATGTTCTTATGGTTTACAATGCTTGCTGTGTTGGGTTTATCGCATATATTTACTTATCCACAAGTCTTTCTTGCATTCAATCCAATTTATGCAATACGATTTTTGGTGAACGAACCCAACGGCTTTTTGCTTATGGGGGCTGTTTTTCTTTGTACAACCGGAGCCGAGGCTTTGTATGCCGATTTGGGACACTGTGGATTAAAGAATATCAGAGTGAGTTGGGCTTATGTAAAAATGACCCTTATTCTCAACTATATGGGACAAGCGGCTTGGGTGCTTAATGGTAATGCCACTATCGATTCGAATCCTTTTTATGGTATTATGCCACAGTGGTTTTTAATACCCGGTATTATCATGGCTACCATGGCAGCGATTATCGCCAGTCAAGCACTTATTAGTGGTTCGTTTACGCTGATAAGCGAAGCTATTTCGCTGAACTTGTGGCCTAAAGTCAGAATTAAATATCCAAGCGAAATTAAAGGACAAATGTATATTGCAAGTATCAATAATTTCTTGTGGGTTATGTGTTTGTTCGTTGTGTTTTATTTTCAGGAATCATCGAAAATGGAGGCAGCTTATGGTTTGTCTATTACCATCACGATGTTAATGACAACATTGTTGCTTGCAAATTACTTGTATCAAAAACGGACTCCACGGTTGATAATTGGTGTCTTTTTAACGACTTATTTGTCAATTGAAATCGCATTTTTTATGACCAATGCCATGAAATTCATGCATGGCGGTTGGGTCTCTATTTTAATTGCCGGAATTTTGTTTGTTATAATGTATTCGTGGTTTCAGGCTCGCAAAATCAGAAACCGATTTTTACGATTCTACAATCTCAACGATTATATTCCAATTATACAAGAAATGAGTACTGATAAAACGATACCCAAGTTTGCAACCAATTTGGTATTCATCACTCGTGCCGATAAACCCTTTGAAATTGAGCATAAAAACATTTATTCAATTATTAATAAACAACCCAAACGTGCCGACATTTATTGGTTATTGCATATCGACACGCTTGATGAGCCTTATGTTCGTGAATATCAGGTTCATCATCTGATTCCCGGTACACTTATTCGTATCGATTTCCGTTTAGGATTTAAGGTAGCTCCGCGTATAAATAAATATTTTATGCAAATAGTTCACGAGTTGGTTGAAAATAAGGAGATTGATGTGCTTAGTCGATATGATTCTTTACGGAAATTTTCGATAGCCGGCGATTTCAAATTTGTTGTCATAGACCGTTTGCCAAATTACGATATCGATTTCCCATTTTTCCAAGGGCTCATTCTTGATATTTATGAAGTAATAAAACATATTGGTATTACCGATGTCAAATCATTGGGCCTCGATACGAATAATGTTGTAAATGAAACGGTGCCATTGGCCGTAAATATCACAAAAACCGAATTAGTTTTGAAACGAGAATATTAATAACGACACAAAAAGGGTAGGACTATAATCCTGCCCTTTTTGTTAAATTTATAAATTATGAAGGGATTTAAGACGATAGATGTAAAGCAATTGCCCGATAACGTGTTCAAATTGCTTGATAATGATTGGATGCTTGTAACAGCAGGAACCGAATCGCATTGCAATACCATGACAGCATCGTGGGGTGGTTTTGGTGTAATGTGGAATAAACCGGTTGCTGTTTGTGTTATTCGTCCGCAAAGACACACGATAACGTTTGTTGAAGAAAACGACTTTTTCACGCTTTCTTTTTTTGATGAAAAACATCGTGATATTCTTAATTTTTGTGGCAAAAAGTCGGGAAGCAATACCGATAAAATAAAAGAAACCGGATTAAAAGTTTTACCAACCGTTCAAGGAACCGTAGCTTTTGAACAAGCACGTTTAGTTTTTGTTTGCAAGAAATTATATGCCGATGATATTAAAGCCGGTAATTTCGTAACTCCTGAAATTGTAGGGAAAATGTATCCCAATAATGATTTTCACCGATTCTTTATTGGTGAAATTGTGGAATGTTATATAAAGTAATCGCTTAATGAAAACGGCGTTTTATTGCGCCGTTTTCATTGATTGTATAACATCGTTAATATACCACAAAAGCTCGTCGCGTCCTGTTTTTTCGTTAGCCGATGTAACGAACATCATAGGCATTTCTTCCCAATTTTCTTGCAGTGCTTTTTTGAACGAAGTGATTGCGCTTTCAAGTTTTACTGAACTCAGTTTGTCTGTTTTAGTAAATGCTAGGGCAAATGGAATTCCATTTTCGCCAAGCCAATTAATAAATTCTAAATCAATTTTTTGAGGTTCGATACGTGAATCTATCAAAACAAATGTTATTACCAGTTTATCGCGTTTTGCAATAAATTCCTGTATCATTTTCCCGAAAATGGCACGTTTGTCTTTGCTGACTTTGGCGTATCCATAACCAGGTAAATCAACCAGAAACCAAGTGTCATTAATGATATAGTGATTAATACATTGAGTTTTACCCGGATTTGATGATATATGTGCCAATTTTTTATTGTTGGTCAACATATTAATAAGCGATGATTTGCCGACATTTGAACGGCCAATAAAGGCAAATTCCGGTAATTCTGTTTGTGGACAATCTTTAATCGAGCCTGAACTTTTCTGGAATTTTGCTGTGTGTATTATCATATTTTGATTGTTATTGTTTTTTTATTAAGGAATAACCAACAACTCCATCGTAATTGGTTGAAATATCGTGAAAGTATACAAAAATAAGATAGTCATTTTGTGTTTCATAATGACTATTTTCTTCGTATGTGCAGTCTATCGTTTTGTTGAGATTATCGACATAGGCATATTGATAATCATACATGCCCTGTTTTAGAAGTAATGATTTGGTATATGCGTGTTTCTCATTATCATAAATCATTTTAGCATCATCGTTTATCTCCCAGTTTGTAAGAGCACCGAAAAGGTAAATATTTCCCATAGCTTCAAGGTCGTCGTATGCAAGTTGAAAAAGAACTTCAACGTAATCAGAACTAATATCTACATCTTTGTTTACATCATTGTTAATCGCGTATTTCCCGTTTAAGTCGCCAGTTTTGTTATAATCTAAAAAACGTCGAGGTTGATCGTTTTGTAAGGTATAAACATAATGCAACCCGTTGTTTTTTATCGATTTAATATGGTCGGGCAAATATTTGTATGTTTTTGTGTTGAATTGTCGGAATTCATTGCCTCCTAGAAAAACATTCGATCCATCTTTGGGATAACTCAATTCCGTATTGTTGACAAATGTAGGTTTAAAGTCTTTTATGGCATTATCCCATCTGCCATTTTGCAAGATGAAAACCGTTAAATCTTGATATGGATCGCGTACCGGAAGCGAGTTGTAGTTTATATCGATGTTTACTTCTTGTGATGTTATCATCGATTCAACGATAGACGATTGCTTAACTTGTGCATTAATCGTAACTTTTTGCTCAACAACGATAATGCGGGTTTCACAAATCGGTTTTGATTGATTGGTGTCGGAAAATATTTCAACCACATAATTTCCCGATTTGGTAAAGGAAAATTCATCGTTAGGCAATGTTATTCGATAGTGAACATAATCGACCATGGTTCCTTGCGAAGGAAACCAATCTTTTATTTGGTTATATTCCAACCCTTTCGAGTATTCAATTGGTATCATGTTTGATTTTTGCCAATTTTTATCGCAGTGTGTAACCTTGTAAAGTAAATTGCTTGATTGTGCTTTCAATTCATCAAATGAAATTGTTATTGTTTCAGGGCTTTGAAGTCCAATTACCGGATACGAAAGAATGTTTCCTGTTACATAGGTTTGAATACTTTTAATATTATTATTGTAGGTTTTTGTTCCATTGTTCGGAATTGTGGGACGAGTAGTGGTATCGACATTCAAGGTACTATCTGACAGCTCTTGCGCCGAAAGGTTCAAAAGTACCGAAAAGAAAATAATATGTGTCAGTATGATTCTCACAACGCGTCGAAAATTCGTTTCGGAAATAACAGCGAGCCCAGACCAATTGCTGCTTTTTTCACTCCATTAAATAACAATAACAGATATAGAATAATTGTTCCAATCCACATGATGATAATGTTGAACCAAATTGTGTCGAATGTGCGTCCAAAAAATGGCTTTTCCGATGCATAAAATTGTGCTCTTCCGAAGGAGTGATTACTTTGTTTGAATATTGGTTCCATATATTGAATCAGTCTGCCGTTTTTCTCTGCAATTTTAGTCATTTCATTGTTGTTTAAAACGATATCGGCAAGCGATTGGTTATAGTAATCATTCTTTAAATGGATTAAAGAATCGCGACCATATTGGCTAATAAATTGATTATATGCATCTTCTCTTTTTTGGTAAAAGTAATTGTATTTGTTCTCGAAATATTGTTTTGTTGAATCGAGGTAGTGTTTAATGCTTTTGTAAACCGAAGTATCGCCTTGTTGCTGTTTGAACCTAACGAGTAATGACTTTGGTTGTTTTTTTGTTACATGAGCGAGTTCTGTTTTTAAAATCGTCCATTTTCTGTTTTTCTCTTTTGAAGCACTATCGTTTTTTTGCATCGTTTTACAAAAATCGGCGTACGAGGCTAGTTCTGGAATTAGAAAGTTTTTCTTAAATGCAGCATCGCTCATTTCCTTTTCCATCGCGAAAAATTTTTGTTCGTATTCGTTGTTTTTGAATTGATTTACCGCCATTGCTTCATATGCCCAACGCGAAATCATTAAATCTCCGGCAATCGAAACATATTGGTCATTTGCTATTGATTTATGTAATTTGTCAAAATCAACAATAACGCCGCTCAATAATAATTGCGGTACTAAAATAAATGGTATAGATATATATATTGTTACAACCGAATTGAGTGTCGATGAGATTGTTAAGCCTAAAAGATTGGCAAAACACGCCGATGAAAAAAGAATCATGAAGCTGCTCATGGTCATACCTTTTATTTCAAGAATCCAATTTCCCAATAAAACAAAACTAATGGTTTGAATTGCTGAAATAATAAACATCAATGTCACTTTTGAATTGATATAACTAAAGTGGCTGAGATTAAGAAATTGTTCTCGCTTAATGATTTTGTTATCTCGAATAATTTCTTCTGCACTAATAGTAAGGCCTAAAAAAAGCGAACACACGACTGACATAAATAAATATGCCGGTATGTTTTCATTCAACGAAAAAATATATTGTGATGTATTTTGAGAGGTCCCTGCTATTTGTTTCGATAAAAAGCCCAAAACACAAGCCAAAATAGGGGCTTCGAGCAATGTAATAAACATGTATTGCCAATTTGTTAGCTTCGATAATACGTTGCGCAAAAAGAAAATATGAAACTGTTGGAATAATCCCGGAAGTTTAAAATTATTTTTCGGTAAAGAATAATCGTTTCGCTTTTTTAGTACCTGAGGTTGAAGATCTTGTACGTAAATGTCGTTCCATTCCTTGGGCGATACTTTTCTGTTTTTGGTGAGTTTGCCATATTCATCAACCACCTTTTTTTCGATGATTTGTAAAACTTGCTCCGGATTAATATGTCCGCAAACTGCACATTCACTTTCTTCTGCCATAACATAATTGCTTTGGCGTTTGAAATATGTAATAGCATCTATCGGATTTCCATAAAATACCAAATAACCGCCTTTGTCTAATATAAGTAATTTATCGAGCATTTTATAAATATCGGACGAAGGTTGATGGATGTTGACAATTACTAATTTACCTTTCAACGCTTGCTCTTTCAATAAGTCCATTACCATGTTCGAATCCATCGATGAAAGTCCTGATGTTGGTTCATCGACAAAAAGAACTGCTGGTTCACGAATCAATTCCAGTGCAATATTGAGTCGTTTGCGTTGTCCGCCGCTGATAAATTTATTGAGCGGATTGCCGACAGTCAAATTACGAACATCTTGTAAATCAAGGTCGGAAAGTAATTTATCTACTGTTTGCCTGATTGATTCGTCACTTGTGTTGGCAAAACATAAACGGGCATTGTAATAAATATTTTGAAAAACGGTAAGTTCTTCAATTAATAAATCGTCTTGAGGAACAAAACCGATGAGTCCTTTTAATTTCTCGGTTTCTTTGTAAATGTCAATCCCATTGATTGTGATATTTCCCGTTTGAGGTTTCAAATTCCCGTTTAAAACATGGAGTAGGGTCGATTTTCCAACGCCGCTTCCACCCATAATACCAATAACTTCGCCCGACTCTTCAGAAAAGGTGAAATTACGGATACCGTTTTCGGTATTTTTAAAATGAAAATTGACGTCAACGGCTGTTAGAACGATTTTTGATGTTTTATCGCTATGTAAGAAAACACCAACGATGTCGCTATAATAAATCGGTTTTATTTTTGAACTTCGAATCGACGAACCTTTGTCAAGAAACAGCGTTCTGTCGTTTGGTATATTTGTTCCGTTTAAAAAAATATTTGAAATACCCTCATATTTAAACGCATACATGTTTGTGCTTTTAATATGCAGGAAATGCAGTGTGCCATCTAAATTTTCGCGATATATTTTTTTTGGATCGGGATGCTCATTTTCAGCAGGTTGTTTAATTGCTAAGTATTCAGGATTCTGTGTGATGCTTGAAACGTTGAAAATGAAATTATAAATAGAGTGATACTCTTTTTCATCGATATTGAATGTATCGGAAACGGTTTCAACAAATTCACGTTCATTTGAGGTGATATCCAAACCGTTTTTGATGAATTCGAGTAATTGAATGAGCACCAATATCTTTTGTGATTGTTGCAGGTTTGAATTAATCTGCTGACAAATCATCAAAACCTTTACCGAGTTAAGTGATGTGCGTTTTTTGTTTTTTGTAGCCTCGTCGGTTCCGTGATGGTGCAAATGAACGTATTGATTGAACAATTCGAGGTATTCAGTCTGTCCGGCTTGATTTAAATGTTGTTTCAGGTAAGCTTTTACAATGTTCTTGGAAAAACCGATATCACCGTCTTTATCAACTCTGGCAATGATTGCAAATAAGTGCATCAGTGCTTTTAATATCTCCTCGCTCATTGCTTTTTTTATCGTATATTACTTACCGATGTAAATGTAAAAAAAAACAATCGTTTTTTTGCCGAAAGCTTAACTTGGATTAAAAATTCTTCCAATCATAAGTCCAACTCTGCCTTTGTAGGTTTTTAAACTAGGATTTGAACTGGGTGGTACAAAAAAAATAATTTCAATCGATTCTGTTGTTTTAAACTTTGTGTCGAATACCGATCCGTTTGATCTGCTATCGAACAATATTTCTTCTGATGTTTTGCGGTTTGTGCGCCAAACCGTATCGGGTTTCATAATTGTTTTATATCCAAGAGTCACAAATTCGACATCTCCAAATTCATCTTTTTTTGGTCGTCCCCAGTCATCTCTTATTGCTATGGGGTTTCCATTTTTGTCTGTTTTGTAAATGGGTATTTCTGTTTCGCGATTTACTATTTTTTCGATAACTCGTTTGTATTCGCGTATGGTTCTCGAAACTTTAAATGGAATTTTACCCAATTTAGGGTCGGAGCAAACCGTAATTCGAATATTATTATTTGAATATAAAATAGCCTTTATGCGACAGGTATCGCCGGGAGCAAAACTTCCGTAATATGATTGTCCTCGAAAATCATATTGCTTGCCCAAATCTTCGGTTGAACAATAATTTTTTTGTGATGCTTTTTGTGCCCAGATAACCGAGCTGATAACGGTGATAAATATTGTGGCAATCAAAATGTTTTTCATGTGTTTATTTTTTTATTTTCATATGTCACATGGAATACGCCATATAATTATTCTCGCATGGTATGCAAGTTTTGCTTATGGCTATTTCATCATCATTAAAAAAGAAAGTATGAATTTAAAAACGTATACATTGATTGTAACTCAGAACAATGAGTTTTATTTTACAAAGTCGGCTCGAATGCTTTTAACTTTTTGTACAATGGCTTTGTATTGTTCTTTTGTAATTAAGGTGTTATTGCTATTGTTGTACAACTGATCGAAAATATCCTGAAGTGCGTTGAGTTTTGAAAGATACATTTCTGTTTCTTTGTTTTTCTTCATCGAGTTAACATATTCAATTAAGTTTTCGAGTAAATATCGTTGTTCGGTAATTCGAATCACGATAGGATTTGTTTGATCAAATGTTTCTACCGATTGTGTTGCTAAATATAAACTTTCAATCCAACCGCCAAATAAAATGGGAGCTAAAATATCAGCCTTGCCGTTTTCTTCCAGATAATTGCACACTTTCCAATATGAGTCATTTGTTATTTGGTATAAAGAATCGCTATTGTACAAGTTGTCGTCGATACGTGCAATTATTTTTTTGTCGTAACCTTCTGTAACACCTAATTCACCGGCATACGATTTTAAAACCTTAAAATAATTGTGTGTTTCTTGTTGCTTTTCAAATACCGTACAATACGCTAAATCAGATGCATAAATACCGAAATTAAGAGCTTTTTCATCGCGAGTTATATAATTTCCCGATTTATTGGTTGGGTTTAAAGCCTCTTGCTTAAATTCGACTTTTGCTTCGCGAATAAATAAATATAACTCTACCGGTGATGGCAATTTCAGTTTTACATTACCACTTGTTGATGATGTGTTGCCATACAAAGAATCGTTTTCATCGTTCTTTTCTGCATTATTTGAGCATGATACAATGATTAATAAGCAGAAAATATAAGGTATTGTACAAAACTTCATAATAAATACATTTTTAGCAAAATTCTTTAGAATAATAAGTTGATTGTGTATTGAAATAATTTCATCAACCGTCTAAAAGATTATTCAAATAACGAATTCGGCTGTTGTTTTTAATTAATTCAAACAAATATATTTCAATTTATTGATATAGCAAAACAAACAATTAAAAAAGCAGAATAGAGTTGTAAATATCAATTTATCAATCAACTATGTGTGTTATGTGCAAAATTTAAAAACATAAAATTCATAAGTTTTGAATGGAAAAAGTTGTACCTTTGCAACCGAAAATGCTTATCAGTATCGATAAGCAAAATACACTAATTATTAAGGACATAAAAATATCTTACGAAAATGGCAAAAAAAGCATTATTGATGATTCTCGACGGATGGGGAATCGGTGATAAATCGGCATCGGATGTAATCTTTACAACTCCAACACCCAACCTCGATAAATTGTACGCTAAATATCCTCATTCTCAATTATTGACATCTGGTTTAAGCGTTGGATTGCCTGATGGCGTGATGGGTAACTCGGAAGTTGGTCACCTTAATATTGGTGCTGGAAGAGTTATATATCAAGATCTTGTGAAAATTAATAAAGAAGTTGCTGATGGTTCTATTGCAAAAAATCAAACCATTATCAACGCATTTACTTACGCAAAAGAAAATAAAAAGAAAATCCACTTATTCGGACTACTTTCTGATGCAGGTGTTCACTCTATGGATCATCACGCATTTAAACTTTGCGAAATAGCTAAAGAATATGGAATCAGCGATATATATCTTCATTGTTTCACTGATGGACGCGATACCGATCCTCAAAGTGGTTTAGGTTTTGTAAAAAAAGCTGATGCTGCATTAAAACAATCGGCTGGAAAAATTGCTTCAGTTATTGGACGTTACTATGCAATGGATAGAGATAAACGCTGGGAACGTGTTAAGGAAGCATACGATATGTTGGTTAATGGCGTTGGTACACAAGTTACCGATCCCGTAAAAGCTGTTGAAGATTCTTATGCTCAAGGTATTACCGATGAATTTATAAAACCAACGATTATTATTGAAAATGGTAAACCTGTGGCACTTGTTGAACCCGGTGATGTTGTTATTGGTTATAACTATCGTACCGACCGTTTACGCGAATTGACAGTTGTGCTTACTCAAAAAGATATGCCTGATTTTGGTATGAAAACCATGCCATTGCATTATGTGACTATGACTCGTTACGACGATTCATTCAAGGGTATCAATGTTGTTTACGACAAAGATAATTTAGTCGACACTCTTGGTGAAGTGGTTTCGAAAGCAGGATTAAAACAAATTCGAATTGCTGAAACTGAAAAATATGCACACGTTACTTTCTTTTTCTCAGGTGGACGTGAACAAGAGTTTCCCGGTGAAAAACGTATTTTGGTTCAATCACCTAAAGTAGCAACCTACGATCTTCAACCGGAAATGGGTGCACCCGAAGTGGCAGATCTTGTAACAAAAGAAATAAATGCTCAAAGTGCCGATTTCATTTGTTTGAACTTTGCAAATGGTGATATGGTAGGGCATACCGGCATAAATGAAGCAATTGTAAAAGCTGTTCAAACAGTTGATAATTGTGTTGGAAAAGTTGTTGATGCAGCTGTTGCTAACGGTTATACTGTTATGATAATTGCAGACCACGGAAATGCTGACTTCACAATAAATGAAGATGGTTCTCCAAATACAGCTCACACTACCAATCCGGTTCCTTGTATTCTTGTTTCTGATGAATACAAAAAAATCGAAAATGGAATTTTGGCTGATGTAGCACCAACAATTATTAAAATAATGGGATTGGAAATTCCATCTGTTATTACAGGCAAAGTGCTCGTGTAATCGATTGAATATACAATAAAAACAAGAACGGCTGTCTTACAATTTAAGGCAGCCGTTTTTGTTTAATTAAATGCAGTCCAATCTTCAACACCTTGCATCATTGCCATAAATTCTGTGCGAGAGGGGATATCTATATATGGATATGTGACCTTTGAAAGGTATAATCCCTGAGCATGTGCCGGTCGTAAGGTTTTTTGTCTTTCACCGGTTAAAAATAGGTGCTCAAACGTTTCGTAACTCATTGTTCTATTGCCTATATCCAAGAACTTCGAAATTAAAATGCGTATCATTCCTCTGATGAATCGATTTGAGGTAATTTGAAAACGAAGTCGGTCTCCACTTTTATCATAAAATAATTGAGCACTTTTAATGTTGCAAATGGTTGTGTTATGTCGGTCGGGGCAAAGACAAAAAGCTCTG
>JACCEE012401029.1_pt1 | contig 29892 bp, 30 predicted proteins | sample 7449931 | NCBI WGS metagenome assembly JACCEE01 (sample SAMN15323457, study PRJNA562643) | freshwater metagenome | isolation source: river surface water | place: USA:Blue River Watershed | collected 2017-08-19 | reverse complement strand
GTGTAACGAATCGCATTTGACACCAAATTACTGAAGGCACTGCGCAATTCTTCGGCACCTCCCAAAATATCTGGCCCATCACATGTCAACGATAGCTTATGTCGATTATTTGATAAGGCCTGTGCTTCGATGAGCACTTCGTCAAGTAAATGATGGATATCCACAAATTCATCACGCACTGGATAGTCAATCGATTCCAGTCGAGTAAGCACGAGCATATCTTCGATCAGATTTTGCATGCGCTTACCCTGCTCCACCATGAGTTTGATATGTTGCTGGCGTGACGATTCGTCCAGATTGGGGTCTGAATTGGCGATCTCTAAAAACCCGTTAATCACGGTGAGTGGTGTGCGCAGCTCATGCGAAGCATTAGCGATAAAATCACGGCGCATTTGATCTAATCGATCAAATTCAGTCATATCGTGCGTTACTAAAATTTGACGGCGATTTTCAAAAGGAATAAGTCTAACAATCAATTTACGGCCATTGATATTTAGTGTCAGCGGCTCTTCATAGTGAGCCAGAATGATGTAATCAATGAATTCAGGGCTACGAATCAAATTGGTGACTCGCATACCTTTGTCAGACGTCAGACTAAGGCCTAGCTGTCTTTCAGCTACCGGATTACACCACTCGAGAAATAGCACATCATCCATGATGACAACGCCATCAGGTAACTGGCTCATGGCCTCCCGAAAGCGCGACAACCACTCGGCGAGTTCAGCTCGACTCTTTTGATCGTCGCGACGGAGTCGATAGAGTTTGGCGAAAATATCGGTCCATGATCCCCAACCATCTTTGAGCTTGGTCTCTTCTGGCTTGTCCAGCCAGAGCGACAGGTGATACATGTAGCGCAACTGCACGAAGATCAGGGCAAGGAGGATAAGAAATGCGATTGCCAACCCTCTGGTGAAATCCCAGACGGCCCAACCAGTGAATCCGGCGGCCAACAGCAACACCAGCCGGACTATTACAGGAATCCAGAACAAGCTTCTTGAGGTCATACAAAAAAGGAATTATTTTTCAGACAGCATGTAGCCTACACTACGAACGGTCTTGACGAGAAAATCTGCTTTACCAAGCGCTTTACGCAAGCGTAAAACATGAACATCGACTGTTCTTTCTTCGAGCACCGCATGATCGCCCCAGACCTTGTCAAGTAGCTGGCTGCGCGAAAAGACTCGCTCAGGGTGAGCGATAAGAAATTTAAGTAATTTGAATTCAGCATGGCCAATGTCTATTGGGGCATCATCAACGCTGACACGGCAACTGATTGGATCCACGCTTAACGGCCCTAGGCTCATCTCAAGTTCGGCATGTTCTGGCGCTTTGCGGCGTATCAGCGCCTTGATACGAGCGACTAATTCACGCGGAGAGAAGGGCTTGGTGATGTAATCATCAGCCCCTTGGTCAAGACCGGCAATTTTGTCTTCTTCCATGCCTTTAGCTGTGACCATAATCACCGGCAAGGTACTGAAATTACGGTCGGCACGAATCCGCGATAACAATCTCAAACCAGATTGATCTGGCAACATCCAATCGAGAAGAATCACTTGAGGACGCTTATGCTGGAGATAATTCCACGCATCAGCAGTATTTTGAACTGAATCGACTTCCCAGCCAGCTGACCGCAACGCAAAGCTCATGAGCTCAACGATAGGTAGCTCATCTTCCACCAGCAAAATGGGTGAAGAGCGACTAGCCATAGTAGTGAGTTGTCAGTTTATTGAGCGGCTTGCTGCAAAATTGCATAATCAGTATGTCGAATGTCTTTTCCTTCGACGATATATATCACATATTCAGCGATATTCTTGGCATGGTCACCGATACGCTCAATTGCTTTGGCAACCCAGACGGTATCGAGCGCTGTTGAAATAGTGCGCGGATCTTCCATCATAAAAGTCACGGCATTACGCATCACCGCACGATATTCGTGATCGATTTCTTCATCAGCCACGATCAGGCGCGTTGCTTGTTTTTCATCCATGCGAGCGAAGGCATCCAACGCATCATGCAACTGACGACCAGCCGATGTGCTCATAACACGCACGATATCTTCATGGGCTATCGTTACCAGCCCACGCTGATGTATGGCATTGGCGGCACGTGCAATTTTGGTGGCTTCATCGCCAATACGCTCAAGGTCGGTAATAACCTTGATCGTTGCCATAACAGTACGAAGATCGTTCGCAGCTGGTTGGCGCTTAACAATCAAATGGCTGCAGGCGTCATCCAAGGCTACTTCCATCTGATTGACTTCAACATCCGCAGCAATAATACGTTCGGCTTCTTGAACATTGAGCGTGCGAAAACAGTTCATGGCATCGTGAAATTGTTTTTCGACCATACCGCCCATCTGAAGTACGCGCGAGCGTATTCCCTCAAGATCTAGCTCATATTGTTTCGACGAGTGTTCGGTGGGCATGCTGGTCTCCTGTGGTTCGTCAGCAGTAATGAATAAAAATTAGCCGAAACGTCCGGTGATGTAATCCTGAGTTTCTTTTTTGCTTGGGTTCAGGAATATTTTATCTGTCTCGCCAAACTCGACTAACTCACCCAGATACATATATGCAGTGAAATCAGAACAACGAGCGGCTTGTTGCATATTATGAGTCACGATCGCGATCGTGTAATCGTCTTTCAACTCACTAATGAGCTCTTCGATCTTGACTGTAGAGATAGGATCCAAAGCCGAGGTAGGTTCATCGAGCAGCAAAACATCCGGCTTAACGGCGACACCTCGCGCAATGCACAGACGCTGCTGCTGTCCACCTGACAACGACAGGCCACTCTTATTTAATTTGTCTTTGACTTCAGTCCACAAGGCAGCCTTGTTGAGCGCCCATTCGACGCGCTCGTCCATTTCACCCTTAGGTAAATTTTCATACAGACGAACACCAAAGGCGATGTTTTCATAAATAGACATGGGAAATGGTGTTGGCTTCTGAAACACCATACCAATTTTCGCGCGAAGAACGTTGACATCAACATCTTTATCAAGAATGTTTCTGCCTTTGTAAACGATCGAACCTTCTGCTCGCTGACCAGGGTATAAATCGTACATACGATTGAGCGTTCGAAGCAGGGTCGACTTACCGCAGCCTGAGGGTCCGATAAATGCTGTGACTTTTTTATCGAACACATCCAGATGAATATTTTTCAAGCCCTGAAACGATCCATAGTAAAAATTCAGATTCTGAACTTTTATCGTGACTGAATCATTGACTGACGTTTCTGGAGGATCACCAAGCAGGACGCTATTCATAACTATTCCTATACGTTGTTTTTGCCAGCTCGAACCAGTACGCGCGCTAAAATATTTAGCAATAAAACACTGAACGTAATGATTAAAGCACCGCCCCAAGCTAGCTCGCGCCAGTTATCGTAGGGGCTCATGGCAAACTGGAAAATAACAACCGGTAAATTCGCCATCGGCGCATTCATGTCTGCGCTGAAAAATTGATTATTTAATGCTGTAAACAGCAAAGGAGCTGTTTCACCGGAAATACGGGCTACGGCCAAAAGGATGCCGGTAACAACACCCGCTTTAACAGCGCGCAGTCGAATCATCGTTGCTACTTTCCAGCGCGGCGCGCCGAGCGCATACGCAGCTTCACGCAAACTGTGCGGAACTAATGCAAGCATATTGTCGGTCGTGCGAACAACCACTGGAATCGCAATCAAAGCAATGGCGTAACTTCCCGCCCAACCTGAAAAATGCCGCACATTAGCTACGTAAACCGCATAAATAAACAGACCAATCACAATCGAGGGTGCAGACAACATAATGTCAGTAACGAAGCGCGTTACCTGAGCAAACCGACTTTCCTCACCATATTCTGCCAGGTACATACCTGCGAAAATTCCAATCGGCGTACTAATTAGTGTAGCGACGCCCACCATCATCAAGCTACCTATGATGGGGTTTAACAAGCCACCCCCTTCGCTGCCAGGCGCCGGCGTGGTGTGCGTGAAAATATCGCTATCGATGGCTCCAAAACCATTAATGAGCAGTACAGCCAAAATCCATAGCAACGCAAAAAGCCCCACAGCCATCGCAGAAATGGAAAGCAATATTCCAATGCGATGCTGTATTAATCGACGACGATAAATCGGGTTATTAGGACTGAGTGTATCGATTGACATTATTTACTTCCCTCGGCCTTGCTCATCTGCATAAGCATCAGCTTAGCTGCAGCCAAAACGATGAAAGTAATCAGAAACAAAATTAGGCCTAGCGCAAACAACGAAGACATGTGCAAGCCTGCCTCTGCTTCGGCAAATTCATTCGCCAAGGTAGATGCAATGCTATTTCCTGCTGCAAAAAGTGACCACGACAAGTGATGTGAATTACCAATGACAAAGGTAATCGCCATGGTCTCGCCTAACGCACGACCCAGACCCAACATCACTCCACCCACAACACCAATGCGGGTATAAGGAAGTACAATATTTTTCACTACTTCCCAGCGCGTACAACCTAAGGCATAGGCTGATTCTTTGAGCACGCCAGGGCAAGTCTCAAAAACATCACGCATCACTGAGGCAATAAAAGGAATGATCATTACTGAGAGAATCAGGCCTGCGGTTAGCATGCCTATACCCATCATCGGTCCTTGGAACAATTGCCCGATCACCGGCACTTCTCCCAATGTGCTTTGAAGCAGCGGCTGAACGTGATCGGCAAACAAAGGCGCAAACACAAACAATCCCCACATGCCGTAGATAATACTAGGCACGCCAGCCAGCAATTCAATGGCTGTACCTAAAGGTTGCTTTAACGACGCTGGGCAAATCTCAGTCAGAAACAAAGCAATACCGAAACTAATCGGAAATGCGATGAGCAGCGCAAGGGTCGAGGTTATTAGCGTGCCGGCGATCGCAATTAGCGCGCCGTATTCATCGTTGACTGGATCCCACTCAATGCGGGTAATGAAACCTGGTCCGAAATGCTCCAAGGCGGGCCAGGCACCAACGATCAGAGACAACATAATTCCAACAAGAACCAGCAAAACCAATGCCGCAAACAGTAACGTGATCTTGTGAAACAGAAAATCTTGCCATTTGGCGCCGCTAGCCGCATGCGTATAGCCGGATTGCGCCACGCTTGAAACCTGGCTTTCTGGAGGGGATGCACTCATGGAAGAGGCCGCGTTCGCGGAAAAAGGGCTGATAGAGGTAGTCACCACACTACTTTAGGCCGTGATTATGACGTCGGAATTACAAGATTACTAGTCTGGCAATCAACAAAGTCCAGGAAATATAAAAACCCAGCTAAACCTGTTTACCTAATCGAGTTAATCAACTCCTTAGATAAATAATCATGTAATTTTAGTAATTTCGACGTGGAAAACCTTCGGCGAGGATGCGCTCCCAGACGATTTCCTTGTCCTCAGCAGACATGAAAACCCATTCAGCGACTTCGACGACGGTACGACCACAACCACGACAAACGTCATCAAAGGTGGTCGAGCAGACGGCTACGCAGGGGGTATCGGGACGTTCAGACAATTCGTTGGCTAGGATCATATAAGCAGGCATCAGGACTTGCTTCCAGCTGAGCCGATGCCTTGGCTTTACCGACCTTCATTTCTTCGGGCAGCAAGACATCATTTTTTACAGCCGTCATTTCCGCGAGTATCGATATAGCGATTTCCGACGGCGTCTTACTACCGATATACAAACCAATCGGTCCGTGTAATTTTTCTAGCTGAGCAGGCGTCAAATCAAAATCAAGCAAACGCTCGCGACGCTTTTCATCGTTAGAACGCGAACCAATCGCACCGACATAAAACGCCTCTGATTTCAGAGCTTCCATTAGCGCCAGATCATCCAACTTAGGATCATGCGTCAATGCCACGACAGCACAGCGGCTATCAAGTTTCATCTCAAGTACTAAATCATCGGGCATAGCATGGACTACCTGCACACCCTCAACATGCCATCCTTCACGATATTCTTCACGCGGATCACACACCGTAACTGAGTAATCCATACCCACCGCAATCTGCGCTAAAAAGCGCGACAACTGACCCGCACCAATAATCAACAGCCGCCAACGGGGGCCATGAATGGTTGTCAGTGCCGATTCAGATACTTGTAAACTCATTCCTGGTTTAGCGGATCCTAAAGTCACCGCACCATTTTGCAAGTCAACACGCCGAGCAACTAACTCGCCTTTGCCCAAACGCTCAATTAATTCAGTTATTTGGCTCTCCGCTGACAGCGGTTCTATCGCCAGTTGTATGGTCCCGCCACAGGGCAAACCAAAACGATGAGCTTCATCGGCCGTAATGCCGTAGGTAACGATTTCGGGCTGGGTACGCGTAATACCTTCTTTACGAACGCGATCAATTAAATCATCTTCGATGCAGCCACCAGAGACGGAACCAACGACATGACCATCGTCGCAAATACCTAGCGTAGCACCCTCGGGACGCGGGCTAGAGCCCCAGGTCTTAATGACGGTGACGAGTTCGCAGCGCTTACCTGCGGCGATCCAATCGCTGCATGTCTTGAGTACTTCCAGATCGATACTATCCATGACACATCACTTTTGAAACCAGTAAAAAAAAGCTCCCCACCCTTGCGGGAGGGGAGCAGTTCAACGCGCTACTTTATTAGGCTGATTTCAAGCCCTTAGCCAATGGCATGCTACGAATACGCTTGCCAGTTGCAGCAAAAATCGCGTTCGCAACAGCTGGTCCAATCAGCGAAGTGGAAGGCTCACCTACGCCACCTGGCTTGTTAGCAGTTTCAACCAGAGTCACATCAATCACTGGAGCCTGATTCTGACGAATCGGCGGGAAGTCATTGAAGTTAGCCTGTTGAATGCGGCCATTTGCCAAGGTGTTCTCAGTGTACAAAGCACCTGAGAGACCATAGATAATGCCTGATTCCAACTGCTGACGAACGATCTCAGGATTAACCATGTTGCCTTGATCGCTAACCACCCAAACTTTGTGTACTTTTGGATTGCCGTCAGTAACCGAAACTTCAGCCACTTGCGCCATGTAAGTGCCGTAGCCTTCCATGATTGCGACGCCCAGAGCACGGCCTTTAGGCAATTTACGGCCCCAGCCAGCTTTCTCAGCAGCGATCTTCAATACGTTGGTCATGCGAGCTTCGTTGCCCAACAAGCCCAAGCGATACGCCACAGGATCTTTACCTGCTGCCAGTGCCAACTCATCCATGAAGGATTCGTTAGCGAAGCAGTTCATTGTGTGCGATACCGCACGCAGGTAACCGACACGATAGCCTGTGTCGTGAATGATCACGTCATGCGCTGTGTTTGGTACGCTATACAGAGGAACTGACGCTTCGACCATGAATGGATCCAGTGTGTTCTTTGGCAAACCAAAGGCACGCTGTGTGATCGACTGCGAGGTCAACTGGAATTTCACGCCAACTGGATTGCCTGAAGCATCCAGACCAGCTTCCAAACGGTTCAAACCAGCTGGACGATAGAAGTCATGCTTCATGTCGTCTTCACGGCTCCACAGCACTTTGACCGGACGGCCAACTGCTTTGGATACTTGAACAGCTTGCGAGATGAAATCGAGTTCGATACGACGACCGAAACCACCACCCAAGTAGGTAGTACGAACGGTGACGTTCTCTGGCTTGATGCCGAGTACAGCAGCCGCCGTACCTTGTGCACCTTGCTGGAACTGAGTTGGGCCAGTCAAATCACATTTATCGCCTTTAACATCAGCGATCATGTTCATTGGCTCGAGTGGCTGGTGAGCCATCATAGCTGTGGTGTAGTTAGCCTTGACGACTTTAGCTGCACCAGCGATAGCACCCGCTGCATCACCGACATCAGGACGAATCTTGATTGGTTTGATGTCTTTTTCAGCGCCTTTGATGGCGGCCCACATACCTGCTGAGGACATTCCACCTGCTGCGCCATCTTCAAATTTAACCGTCAGACCCTTCTTACGTGCGTTGTAAGCGTGCCAGTAAGTATCAGCCACCACTGCAACGCCGTCAGCGATCTGAACGACATCGATCACGCCTGGCATAGCCTTGGCTTTAGCAGCATCAAAGCTAACTGGCTTACCGCCGATAACTGGAGTCTGCTCGATCGAGGCGTACACCATGCCTGGAACTCTGGCATCGATACCGAATTCGGCTGTGCCATTGACCTTAGCTGGTGTGTCCAGACGATTAGCTGGCTTACCAACTACGCGGAACTGTGAAGGATCTTTCAGCTTGACGTCTTTAGGTACTGGCAGTGCTGCAGCTGCAGAAGCGAGTTCACCGTAAGTTGCGCTCTTGCCGCCACCAGAAACAACGCCATTGTTTGCTGACAGTGTGGAAGCATCAACGCCCCACTTGCTAGCAGCAGCTTCGATCAGCATAGTGCGTACTTGTGCACCACCTACGCGCAGCTTTTCCCATGCATCACGAATCGAGGTGGAACCACCTGTGATTTGTGCGCCGAGCAAGCCGTTAACGTAAGCTGGATTCGCAGGAGCGGTAGCTACTTTAACGTTGTTGATGTCTACATTCAGTTCCTCTGCAATCAGCATAGGCAGCGCTGTATGCACACCCTGACCCATCTCTGACATGTGCGAGAGAAGAGTAATTGAGTTGTCATCTGCAATGTGTACCCACACGTTAGGGGTATGCAGGGAACCCGCAGCTTTGGCTTCGTTGCCACCCATACCTGGCACATACATGCCCAGCACGGCAACGCCAGAAGCGACTGCAGACGTTTTCAGAAATTCGCGACGATTTGTTGTCATTTGTTTGTCTCCTCTACCTTAAGCGCGACGCAATTCTGCAGCGGCATCTTTGATTGCAGCGCGAATGCGGTTATAGGTGCCGCAACGGCACAGATTTCCACTCATCGCGTTGTCGATGTCTGCATCGCTCGGATTTTTGTTTTTCGAGAGCAGCGCAGCTGCACTCATCAACTGACCCGACTGGCAGTAACCACACTGTGGTACCTGATGCTTGATCCATGCTTTTTGCAATGGATGTGAGTTATCAGCGGAAAGCGACTCAACTGTAGAGACTTTCTTGCCTGCGACTGCCGAAACCGGAGTTTGGCATGCACGAATAGGTGTGCCATTCAGATGAACAGTGCAAGCACCGCAAAGGGCTGCGCCACATCCAAATTTAGTACCTGTCAGACCCACTTCATCACGAATTACCCACAACAGCGGGGTATCCGCTTCGGACTGGACGGAGACCGTCGAGCCGTTCAGATTAAAACTGATTGCCATGTTTTACTCTCCTCTTTCTCATGGTTTCACTGCAACTTAAGCCAATGATTTCTCATTAGATTTTTTTTTGAAGCGGGCTAAGCTCAATTTGTTCTGCCCATCGTCACCTTTCTGCACTTCCTTCTTGGGGAAATTGCAGTGGGCGTCTTGCTTCCGCGTAGCCTTTGCTCGCCCCAAAAGTGTTGCCTTTTTGGACGAAATTTTTACGCATGTGTCTATATAGCACCGATATTTAGCAAAATCAATAAAACCCACCGAACGCTTTATTGATACATCACCAACATTGTTGACTTCGCAAAAAAATTTGAAATAAAAAAATCGCCTGATGCACAGCTCGAGACTTTTCTTTGCCAGTTCGATTGATAATTACTTGATAATTTTTTGATAAGCCGTTCAGCTATAAATCTTTGTTTATTAGCTAATTGACGAAGATTTATTTTTTTTGAACCGAATTAAATCAATGACTTGGGAACTCAGCTAGTAAAAGCATAAATTTTATGTACGCGCCCCTCATTGGCTTCTCAACTTAGAGTGGTCTTATGGGTTTTTAAATCAAGCGCGTGGAGATATAAGCACAGTCACTTTGCTGCACCGCAGCTTAGTAAATAACTTATGTTACAAATGTTTCATCGGTTCGGCTGTCACCTTCAGTATCGACCCAAGTAATTTCTACCTTGTCGCCAACCTTACCGCCTTTAAACTTGAAGGAAAAATACGGATCACGTGCTACCGATCCACCAAAGTGCACATGCAACACAGGCCGACCATTGCACGTACCACGCAAGGTTTGTATGAAATGCGGGAGTATTAACTGACCCTCCGCGCTCCACGACAAACGACTCAACATGCGATGCTTCATCAGCACTTTGACTTCGACGACGCCGTTGCTATGCACAGCGCGCACACGCATAGGCTCACCCAAGGCAGCCTCCGATCATGACCGTAATGTCGCGAATGGCGTAATACCATCGTCCTTCTGAACGCGCGACAGCAACTATTCCTGATGTTTCAGCCACCTTAATTCGCACTGAGTACGATGGCTCGTTATCGGGCAAAACATGAAAGCCAACGCATACCGGATTGGGATTTAAATCCGCTAGCAGGGCAATAAAATCTGTTTTGGGAATTTTGCTGGTAACAGTGACAGGGACATTCGTGCCATTTTCGGCGAGCTCGGGCGCATCAATGATCAGCTGATTTTTGGGCGCTTCACTTAATCCCGGTGCACGGCCACGCTCAGTCACCGTTCTTGGTGTGTTGGGGGTGGTGGTGTCACCGTTCATGGCAATCACAAAAGCCTCGAGACTTTTAGCGGAATAAACCGCTCCATTCCAGTCCGAACCCCAAGCAACCTCAGCGGCCTCAGTTACTTCAGCAAACACCTCAGAGGGTTTTAGCAAACCGGCACTAAAGGCGATCGCCAATCCCGAGGCAATGCGCATAGCGTCGCGCCGACTCTGATCCAATTCATTTCTCCGTCAATGATTTTTATGCATTGTGCCACTGATAGGGCACCTTCTGCAGAGCGCAGCGCGCCAGAGAAATTATCGCTTTGAGCTTGTATCCACGCCTCTGATCAAACCATAGTTGCGATTTTGCTCGGCGAGATTGCCGTTAAGGCCGTTGACTGAAGGAGGCAACACAACTAACGATTGCTCATTCACAGCGCAATCGTTCATGCATGCTTGGCTGGTAACGTCGGCCTTGCCCTTCACGTCCAGCATGCCATGAGCGGTACTCATCCCATCACGGTTAGGCATTTTTGCCTGAGCCTGCGCGATATTTTTTTCAGTAAGTGTGAAGTCAGCAGGAAGAATATCTGCCAGATGTAAAAGATATGCTGTCGTCGCATACACCTCATTAACCGATAAGCTTTTTGGCGCATCGAATGGCATGGCGCGACGTATGTAATCCCATAACGTCGATACAGTCGCCAATTTCATAATGGTCGTTTTAGAATTTTCTGTGACAGCCGTCAAACCAGCGGCGCGACCACGCTCGATATCAGCATTCGTCGTACCACCAATCAGTGGTGGAAAAACAGCCGGCGACTCAGCAAAAGCACCATGACAGGACTGACATTTTTTTTCCCACACCTTCATTCCCTGACTAACGCTACCCGACCCTGCCGGCAGACCACGAAAATCTGGTCGCACATCGCTATCCCATGCCGCAATTTCAGCGACTGTCGCAGAGCGACCAATCGAAGGATAGGTTTGCGCCTGCACTTGCAGACAGAACAAACACAACAATAGAAATGCGCGATCAAGAAATTTGTACATTCACCACCCCACCCGCTGCCTCGACTCGCCAGGATTGAATAGCGTTGTTGTGATACACCGAGCGCGTACCACGCACCGAACGCAATTCAGCGAGTTTAGGCTGTACATAACCGGTCTCGTCAATCGCGCGTGACTGCAAAATGGCGGGCTTGCCATTCCATACCCAATCAAAATTAAAACGCGTTAGGCATTTGGAGAGAATAGGCGATTCTAAGCGCGCCGTTTTCCAATTCTTACCACCATCAACAGACACATCAACGCGATCAATTTTTCCACGCCCGGACCAAGCGAGTCCTGTGATGTTATAAAAACCTTTTTCCAACAAACGCTGCCCACCAGACGGTGAGGTAATCACTGATTTGCATTCTTGGATCAGCGAATACTGCCGCGACAGACCATCCGGCATCACATCAGTGTATTGGGTTGACTCTTCACGCGTGGCATACGGCGCATCACCCACTTCAATACGTCGCAACCATTTCACCCAACTCACACCTTGCGCACCAGGCACCACTAGTCGAAGCGGATAACCATTTTCTGGTCTAAGCATTTCACCGTTCATACCCCACGCAACGATGACATCATCCAGAGCGCGTTCAATCGGAATCGTGCGTGTCAGACTTGCACCATCAGCGCCTTCAGCCAAAACAAATTTAGCATTGCGTTTATCGATACCGCAATCTTCTAACAGCAACGACAAAGGCACGCCGGTAAATTCGCAGCAGGACAACATGCCATGGGTGTACTGCACTGAAGGTAGCGCAGGTGACGCCCAATCCATGGCGGTATTCGCGCCGCATTCAATAAAATGCATACGCGATACAGACGGCAAACGCATCAAATCGCCCAGCGTGTAAACCTTGGGCTTAGCTACCAAACCATTGATCATCAATCGATGCGATGCTGGGTCAATATCGTGCCATCCCGCATGATGCCGCTCGAAATGCAAACCATTGGGAGTAATGATTCCGAATAGCCCCTGTAACGGTGTAAAAGCAACACTGCTCTCGCGTTTTCGCGTTAGACCGGGTGACTCACGTCGCTGTAAATTCGATTCATAGTTAGACGGTAAACCATACGGCAGATGGGCCACTGGGTTACCCAACGACGTACTATGTTTAGGCAGCGTTAAGATCGCTGGATCACCATCACCACCAGGATGATCTGCAGCAGCGACTGCATGACCTGACACCAATGCAGCACTCGCAGCTGCAAAGCTTTTACGAATAAAATCGCGACGATCAGCATTTAAGCCATGCTCGCGTATGTCATCAATCACCTCATCGGAAATAAAATTTTCCGGTGCGTGAAGAATGCGTCCAAGGAAATTCCTAACAGACATAACGATGCTGGTCCTAAGCTATTTGGAACATGCCAATCGCATTAGTGTCTGCTCAACACTACCTTGTGCTGGTGTCGTCCAAGGACCCGGTTTGTAGGCAGCGTGAACCATAGTGCTGGCCCCCATGCTGTCTTGATGCCACAAATGGAACATATCGCGGCGCACACCTTTTTCGCAATCGTATTCATCTTGCCCTTTGATCGAGCGATACGGAGAGCCACTCAAGTCCTGATTAGATTTGAAGTCAACTAAATGCCACAGCACGATAGTTCCGCGACCAGAATCCTGACGCGTCTCAGAATCAACATACAAACTCAACTCTTTGGAGGAATGCTCAACTCGAGACCAGTCAGCATGAACCCAACCAGTGACACTGCAAAGCGCTAGTAGACAAAACAATTTTTTCTTCATGAAGCACCACTCCGGATAAACCCATGTTGGAAATGTCATTAGCATCGAAGCTGCTAATTAACGCTTAACTTTAACTTACGAATGAAAAATGAATAAGCTTGCTCGAATTTTGCACGAGCTTTGCGTACATGCGTTAGCTAAAATCTCTCTGCTTTTAACGGCTTTGCCCTAGTATATCAGCGCAAGAATTTACGGTTACAATCTCTTATTCGATAATCGTAAATACACCAGATTTGGTAAAACAATTATCAGCCATGCCCTTTCCTCCCGCTGGAGCTGTACATGAAGCACTACCCACTGATCAAATTAGCGTTAGCCTTAGTCCTGATGGTGTCTGGTGAATCGCAGGCCGTCGAACAACATGTCCTTTACACGCAAAGTCTAGCTGCCACGTGCGCCAATTGTCACGGTACAGCTGGCAAAGGCATCCCAGATGGCTCCATCCCTAAATTAGCGGGTCTGAAGAACGACTATTTTGTTGAGCAAATGCAGGCTTTCAAATCAGGCACTCGTCCTGCCACCATCATGCATCAGCTCGCCAAGGGATATTCGGATGAACAAATTCGACTGCTGGCCACTTACTTCGCCAGCCAGCAACCCTGAGGTCATGATGATAAATCGTAGAAGTTTTGTACAAGCCGGTATTAGCCTGGCACTGCTGGGCGGCAGCGTGTCGGCGTTCGCTATGCGCGGAGCGAAAGTGGTCGTGATCGGTGGTGGGTACGGCGGTGCGACTGCCGCTAAATACATACGCTGGTTATCGATGAATCAGCTGGACGTCACTCTGATTGAACCTAACAAAGAATTCATCTCCTGCCCTCTCTCCAATTTAGTGGTTGGGGGTAGTCGTAAACTTTCAGAGATCAGCCGCCCTTACTCCACCCTAGAAAAAAATCATGGCGTACGCATCATTCACGAAATGGCGACTCAGATTGATACGACTGCACGCAGTATTACGCTTTCTAATGGCTCACAAATTAGCTACGATAAATTAGTGCTTTCACCCGGCATTGATCTGAACATGGCGAGCATTGAAGGTTTGCCTGAAGCTCATACTAGTGGCCACATACTGCAAGCATGGAAAGCTGGCGCCGAAACGCTAGCCCTACGCAAACAACTTGAATCCATGCCGGATGGTGGTGTGTATGCGATTACGATTCCCGAAGCACCGTTTCGCTGCCCTCCCGGCCCGTATGAACGTGCATGCCAAGTAGCGTGGTATTTCAAGAACTTCAAACCTAAAAGTAAGGTGTTGGTACTCGATGCGAATCAAGATGTCGTCTCCAAACCTGGCCTGTTCAAAAAAGCGTGGGAAGATCATTACAAAGGCATCGTTGAATATCGCAATCAACATAAAGCGATTGCCGTTTCGGCTAAAGAAGGGTTGATTAAATTTGATGTACAAGGCGACGTAAAAGCTGATGTCATCAACGCCCTACCTGCCATGCGCGCTGGAAAAATCGCGCAGCAAACTGGCTTAGCAAACCTAGCGAATAACCGCTGGTGTGGTGTGAACTACCAAAGCTTTGAATCGAGTATTGCGAAAGATGTATTCATCATTGGTGATGCGATTCAGGTCGCTCAGTTGATGCCTAAGAGCGGCCACATGGCGAATAACCACGCCAAAGTAGCGGCCGCTGCGATAGTGGCGCAACTGAACGGACTGGAGATTAATCCATCACCCGTGTTGACGAACACCTGCTACAGCTTTATCGACAATAAAAACGTCGTACATGTCGCCAGCGTTCATGAATACATCGCGAATGAACGTACGTACAAAGTCGTGCAAGGATCGGGAGGGGTATCTTCAGCCCCAACTGAGCTTGAAGGCAGCTATGCCAACACCTGGGCGCGCACTATTTGGTCGGACATGCTGGAGTAACCGGGCTTAATCATGAATCGTTTTTGGTCGCTCTGTTTATTTTTTTCTCTTTTGGCGAGCGGTGTTTACTCCCTAGCTGCCGACAAATCGGTCGATAGACCCATGGCAATCGACAATGGCGGCACGATGACGTTTATTCACGCTGTTCGCAGCGGTAAACTCAGCTCTGAACAAAAAGCGGCGCTTGAAACTCGCCTCCAAACAGAATGTGCAAACCCCACTAATCCCATCACGCTGGGCATGATTGAAACGCGTGGGCCTGGCAAGTGCATGGCATTCGTTCGTAATCAATGCAACTGTACTGATTGCGATATGCCGACCTACTGCCTGCCCGAAAATGAGCGTCATTAATTGTTAAGAACGCGATGAATCCTCGTATTGATTGGTATTTTGATTTCATCTCGCCATTCGCTTATCTGCAATGGCACAAACTACGGCGTGAGGCTTCGCATGTCACCGTCACTCCTTATCCACTGCTATTTGCAGGACTGCTTAGTCATTGGGATAACAAAGGGCCTGTAGAAATCCCACCCAAACGCGGTTGGACGTATGCCCATTGCTTGTGGATCGCTAAGCGCGAGGGTATTTCATTACGATTACCCTCGGCGCATCCGTTTAATCCGCTGCCATTATTGCGATTGTCGATTGCTGCTGGCGCAACGCCAGAGGTCATTGATCGTCTGTTTAATTTCGTTTGGCAGGATGGTCATTTACCAACGGATCACGACGCGTGGCAAGCGCTACTGAGTGAATTTTCAGTTAATGATACGGTGCTCAACAGCCAAGAAGTTAAAACCGCATTGCGCCGCAATGGAGAACAAGCGATCGCACACGGTGTTTTCGGAGTACCAACTGCGACAGTCAATGGCAACGCTTTCTGGGGTGTTGATGCAACGGACATGATTCTGGCGTATCTTGAAAACGACGCCTTTTTTTCTTCTGAAGACTATCAAAACGCGTTTACTTTACCAGAAGGTACAACCCGTAAATAAGAGCTTTCTTCCCTGAGCGTAATTCGATTAATGTTCTTTGCCTCTTCGTGGTGCGTTAGTGCCTATTCGTGAACTGATTTTGCACAACTCATTATAGGCGAGGAAAATCAATCACTTGGCTCGTTTGATGTGGATTAATCCACAGAGATACCCACCGAATCTGTGGATAACATTGGCGAATGAATTTTAGGATCAGCACTTTTTTGAAAAAAGTACATGAAGAAAAGCAGAGAATTAAAAACGAAGAATCAAAGAACCAAAAACTTCAAGCAGCCACACTTTCCATACACGTGGCAGCAATATCTAACGATTGCAGACGTAGTTCTGGCTCGTATATATCGCAAGTCAACATAATTTCATCCGCTTGCGTGGCTTGCTGCAATTGAAGCAAACCTTCGCGCACTGTGTCAGGGCTTCCAATCACCGCAGCACCCAAAAATCCTGCAATGCCACGCTGTTCATCCTCGGACAAGGATTCCATAAAACCCTGCTGTGGTGGCTGCAACGGACGTCTATGACCAGTGAGTATTCCCAAAATGCGTTGAAACACGCTGCTAGCAAGATAATGTGCCCGCTCATCCGTTTCCGCAGCAACCAAAGGCACGCCTATCATCACATAAGGACTTTGCAAGGATTCCGAAGGTTGGAAACGGCTGCGATACAAACTGATCGCCTGCATTAAAAAACGTGGCGCAAAATGCGATGCGAACGCAAAGGGCAAGCCACGTTCAGCCGCCAGTGCCGCAGAAAACAAACTCGAGCCCAGCAGCCATATCGGCACTTGCGTACCGGCACCCGGTAAGGCGACGACTCGCTGACCCCGCACAGTCGGTGCCAGTAAAGCTTGTAATTCGGCCACATCGCGCGGGAAATCATCCTCTGTTTCGACACGATCGCGACGCAAGGCTCGCATCGTTATCGAATCTGTTCCGGGTGCACGCCCCAAACCTAGATCGATACGCCCAGGGTACAGCTCAGCCAAGGTACCGAAAGCTTCCGCCACTGTCAGCGGTGCATGGTTAGGCAACATAATCCCACCTGAACCAACACGGATGCGCTGCGTACCACTCGCAATATGACCCACCAAAACCGCTGTCGCCGAACTAGCCACGCCTTGAAGATTGTGATGTTCCGCGACCCAGTAGCGTGTAAAGCCCAAGCGCTCCACATGCTGCGCTGTGCGCTGAGCCTGCCAAAGTGCGTCAGAAATACTGGCGCCCTCACGTACAGGAACCAGATCCAGCATAGACAACTTTATTGGGTGATCGATGTTCATATTCCGGATTGTAATCCCAGTCGCGAAACATCGACGATTTGACTACCCATTCAGTAAACAGGAAAAGAAAAAGGGATCGCGGCGTTTGAGCTGCGATCCCTAAAGGAAGGATTTACTTCACCACTACGAGGGGTACTACCAATTGACTTACTTGGCCTTGTCGGCAGGCGCCATCTCAGCCGGCTTGGCATCGGTTGATTTAGATTTTGCTGCCGCGTCTTTGCCGTGCGTGGCTTTAGCATGCGCGGTCTTAGTGGCATCATGCGCAGCAGCTTTAGTCGGCGCGGCGGGTGACGCATCGCTTTTAGCAGTTTCGGCAAAAGCACCTGCAGAAGCGAGGATCAGGCTGGATAACAAGACTAGCTTTTTCATAATAACTCCCTTGAATACATGAGTGGATAATTAGCGCGTCTCAGATAAAACCGTTAATTCGTTGACGCGAATGCATCGTAAGACGCTCATTCCAACTCGCAGAGAAACGTTACATTTGGCTACCCTCGGTTACATTCAGAAATAGTTAGGCTGTGGCGCTCAGGCGTTTTAGATAAACTCTGGCCTTGGCAACAAGCTCGGTAAAAATCAGATAAGACTATGATTCGTAGACCTTTTTCTTCAAAAACATGCCGTATTTATGCGCTAATTCTTTTGCTTTGCGCAGGCACCGCGCATGCTGATAGATGTGATGATTTAATTAAGATGGATGGTTTGTTTACCAAAGCTCGCACTGAATGCCGGTTTACTTATTACGCTTGGCGATTTCAGCAAGACTCACAGCTATGCATGGAAAAAAAAGGCAAACCTGCATCTAAGGAGTTATTTAGTCAAGGTCAATCAGCGTTTACTAGCAAGGCGGCCTCTATGGGAAAGGAAGCACTGTGTCAAAAGCTGATGTCGGATTTCCCAATGACGGTCAAACGATAAAGTGTCGTATTACGTACCTACTAAATGTTACAAACCTTTTATTTCGACGCGCTGACCCAGCAAGGGAACACTGACATCCCAGCCCAATTCACGTGAAATTCGCAAACGCAATGCATCTGCGGATGCTGGCTCACCGTGAGTCACAAAGACATGTATGGGCTTTTTCTTCAACGTCTTCATCCAATCTATCAATTGCCCAGCATCAGCATGCGCCGACATACTCGGTAATGACACGACCTCTGCATTAACGGTGATGTCTTCACCAAAAATACGAACCGTCTTATCGCCGGCTACCATCTTTGCGCCGCGGGTTCCACCTGCTTGATACCCCGCAAACACAACACTGTTTCTATGATCTGACGCCATCATACGCAAGTGGTGCAATATGCGACCGCCGGTTGCCATGCCACTCGCCGAAATAATGATAGCGGGATAGCTCAGCTGATCTAACGCACGCGACTCATCAACCGTGCGACAAATTTTTGAAACGGTCGACATGCCTTTGCAATCGTCGACAGACAAACGATGCTCGTTACGATGTCTAGTATAAATATGCAGCGAATCAATCGCCATCGGGCTATCTAAAAATACAGGCAAATCAGGTATGCGTCCGGCTTTTTTTAGTCGGTAAATTTCATACAAAAGATTCTGCGCACGCCCAACCGCAAAAGACGGCACCAATACCATGCCACCACGTGCTGCAGTTCGTGTAATCACATCGGCTAAAACCCGACCGTCATCATTCGGGTCATGTAATCGATCGCCGTAGGTTGATTCAACCATCAGATAATCAGCATGTTCAATAGGTGCTGGTGGCTTCATTACCAAATCATCAGGACGGCCTATATCGCCTGAAAACAGCACACTACCTTGATCGGTGGTGAGCTCTGCTGAACTCGCACCTAGTATGTGACCCGCCATACGAAGCCGTAGCTTTAGCGATCCAACAGAAACCTGGTGATCTAGCTCTAAAGGTTTGAAGTAGCGCAGAGCCTTACGCGCATCGTCTTCGGTATACAAAGGTAAAGCAGGACTGTGTTTACTTGTCTTGTGACGATTTGCAAATCGCGCATCATCTTCCTGCAAATGCCCACTATCAGGTAACAACAAGCCACATAGCTCAGTGGTCGCTGGTGTTGCATAGATTGCCCCGCGAAATCCGTTGCGTATCAATAGCGGTAATGCACCGCTATGATCAAGGTGAGCGTGTGTCAGAACCACGGCGTCAAGACGGCTGGCATCAAAGGGGAGTGGATCCCAGTTTAATAAACGTAAGTTCTTATAGCCTTGAAATAAACCACAATCGACTAAAACAGTCGTCCCCTGATGTTCGACTAAATATTTTGAGCCGGTAACGCAGCCGGCTGCGCCAAGAAAACTTAGCTTCATCGGGAGCGCTCCAAAATAATGTGATTAAACATGGAGATACGCCATTGCACCCAAACCTAAGCCAATCGCAGCTAGCCCATACATCATGTATTCCATCCAGCGCCTACGCGTTAACAAAGCGATAGCAGCCATAGCAATCGAAACCTGAATACTAGTCGTCGCTTGTGACCAGCGATGATGTTGGTGCATCTGATGTTCAGATTGCTCATCCCAATTAAGAGATTCTTTCTCCAGTGCTTCAGCCTTCAACTTAATTTCTTGCTTCTCTGTTTTATAGCGCTCAACTGCGTCCAGATATTTTTGCTTTTTGTCTGACTGAGTCATCAGCTCAGCAGACAGCTCTGACAAATTCTGTTTGCTACTTTTGGCCTGATAAAAATTCCACTGATTAGCAGCTTCTGTTTTTTTGATCGCTGCATCGTTTTTAAATAACGCAGCATTGGCTTGGGTATAGCCACCCATATAAGAAAAGACTGCTCCTACGGTTGCTAGTATCGCAGTGGCGACTGCTAGGCTAGACGAGCCACTTGAATGAGATGCGTGCTCCATTTCATGCTCATGTGCACCGTGCACGTGAAACTCGGAACCAGACATACTTTCTCCTATTATCAAAGAATGATTGTCACTAAACCGTCACAATTCATTGGTTATCAAAACTACTTTTTACTATGATGCCGTACTTTGCGCACCCCGTTACCCAAAGTCAATAAATTAACACTAGTAAATGACTGATCACAAGTCCTCAAACACTAATTACCCCCTTCTTGGGCTCTCCGACGAAAACGCAGCGATGCGATTGCTCGAAGAAGGAAGTAACGACTTTGGTCTACGTCAGCGCCGTACATTAATGGCCGTGATTCGCGACGTGCTGTTTGAGCCCATGTTCTTACTGCTGCTGGCAGCCGGTGCAATCTATCTACTAACGGGCGATCCTAACGAAGCCATGGTGTTACTGGGTTTCGTACTGGTGATTATGGGTATGACAGTTTTTCAGGAACGACGAACAGATAATGCACTAGCTGCCTTACGCGATCTCTCTAGTCCACGCGCACTAGTCATTAGGAATGGTCTGGAGCATCGTATTGCTGGTCACGAGGTCGTGCGAGACGATGTGCTGATTTTAGCTGAAGGCGATCGCGTAGCTGCAGACGGAACACTATTGCAAGCTCATGAATTATCCTTGGACGAATCGATGCTTACGGGTGAATCCGAACCGGTATCAAAAACCGTTGAGCAACCGGTATTTGCCGGTACGTTGGTGGTAAGTGGTCAGGGGGTCGTCAAGGTGACGCTCATTGGCCGGCACACACAGATGGGAAAGATCGGTCAGTCACTCGATGAGATTGAGCCTCAAGCTTCTCCGCTACGTGAGCAAATGAGTTCGCTAACGAAACGATTAGCTGTCATCGGCGTCATTCTATCTTTGTCATTGATGGTAGTTTTCTGGTGGCTGCGCGGTGGATGGCTTGAGGCGATGCTGGCCGGTATCGGGCTAGCTATGGCGCTGCTACCGCAAGAGTTCGCTGTCATTATGATTATTTTCTTTGCGTTCGCAGCACGCAGATTAGGTAAGCAACACGTACTCACCCGACGGTTGCATGCGATTGAAACGCTGGGCGAAACCACGGTACTTTGTGTTGATAAGACGGGCACGCTGACTCAAAACCGCATGCAAGTTGAAGCTCTATGTATTTTGAGTCAGCAGATATTTACGAATGATTTAACCCATCAATCTTTAGCGCCTGCGTTTCACGAATTACTGGAGCACGCTGTACTGGCGAGTGAAATCTCACCGCATGATCCCATGGAAAAAGCTTTTCATCGACTTACAGACGAACAACTACACAATGATAATCGCAGAGATTTGACCTGGATACTCTCACGAGAATATGAGTTATCGCCACAGCTTTTAGCAATGACCCATTTATGGAGAATGGAAAATAACACGCATGATTTAGTGGCAGCCAAAGGTGCACCTGAAGCTATAGCATCCCTATGCCATCTCTCTACAGAACAAGAACAAGTAGTGCTGAAGCAAGCCGAAGCACTCGCCACGCGTGGTCTTCGCGTATTAGCTATAGCAAAGGCATTACATCCCACCGATGTTCCATGGCCGAACACACAACATGACTTTGATTTCGAATGGCTAGGCTTGATAGCCCTCGCCGATCCGCTACGGCCTGAGGTAGCTTCAGCAGTTGAGCAATGCCATCGCGCTGGTATACGGGTGATTATGATTACAGGTGACCATCCGCGCACGGCGATCGCAATTGCGCGTCAAGCAGGGCTCGAGCCAACAGGTGTTTTAACAGGCGACGAAATCGCGGCTATGAATCAAGCTGAGCTGAATTCGCGCATTCAACTCATGAATGTATATGCGCGGGTTAAACCTCACCAAAAACTCGCTTTAGTTGAAAGTTTAAAAGCGCAAGGAGAAATCGTTGCCATGACCGGAGATGGCGTTAACGATGCACCCGCACTTAAAGCGGCTCACATCGGTATAGCGATGGGGGAACGCGGCACGGATGTAGCGCGTGAAGCAGCATCACTCGTCTTATTGCAAGACGATTTTAATTCTATCGTTCATGCTATACGTGAAGGTCGCCGTACGTTCACTAACATGCGACAAGCGATGATATATACGTTGGCAGTACATGTTCCTATCGCTGGCTTGGCGCTATTACCGGTGTTAGTGGGGTTACCCCTTTTTCTCGCTCCACTCCATATTGCATTTCTTGAGTTAGTGATTGACCCAGCCTGCTCGGTGGTGTTTGAAGCGGAGGAAGCAAGCGCCGATATCATGGATCATCCGCCGCGCAGCATTACCGAAACCTTACTCAGTACGCCGCAAGTCCTACGCAGTCTTGTGTATGGAGCATTCACGACTGCCGGCGTATTTGCTTACTACACATGGATGCTGAATTTCGCAGTACCCAGTTCTGCCAACGCCTGCGCTTTTGTGATGTTGGTGACGGCGAATGCTGTATTGATCCTCGCCACACGATCGGCTCATATGAATTGGAAAAATCTATGGTCGCATTTCACGCCGATTTCGATTTGGGTTCTTGCTGTGACTTTCTTAGCACTGCTAACGATTACCACTTACATTCCACTGACCGAGGCTTTTAGGTTTACTCCGGTATCAGCGCTGGAATGGATAAGAAGTTTAGCGTATGGCCTATTCATGCTTCCGATTTTTCTTGGCCTTAAATGGCTGATGCAAATAAAATCAGATGATCCAAAAATATCAATGCGGACCAACAGCAACTAATCGACCGACGCGATCAAATGGAGGTAAGATATTTTTTGATACGAGTTGCATAATATCTGCCGCAGGTACTGCTCGCGAAATAATAAAACCTTGCACTTCATCACAACCGATAGTTTGTAGCAGGCGTAGCTGCTCTAATGTTTCCACGCCTTCAGCTACAACGCACATTTTTAATGCGGCAGCCATGGAAACAATAGCTCTATACATTAACTCACCTTCCGAACCACGCGATAAGGCTTGAGTAAATGCCTGATCAACTTTTAGCGTATCTACATCCATTCTATGTAGCTGTGCTAAGGACGAATATCCGGTACCAAAATCATCAATCATTAAACGCACGCCTAATTTTTGAATCGACTCAAGCTCTTGTAGAACTATTGGAGTATTGTCGACCATCGTGGATTCGGTAATTTCAACCTCTAATAGTCGAGATTCAATAGCGAATGATTTGAGCACTTCAGCGATACAGGCTGCAGTCCTGCCAAACTGTAACTGGCGTGGCGATACGTTGACTGATACTGGCACGACTCGCACACCCTGCGATCTCCAAACCGAAATCTGCTCACCGACTTTTCGCAGAACACTCTCGCCCAATTGAACAATCAATCCAGTTTCTTCTGCCAAACTGATAAATTCTGCAGGCATGACTAAACCGCGTTCAGGGTGCTGCCAACGCACTAAGGCCTCAAGGCTGCATAATCGCCCCGTTTTGGTATCGACCCTTGGTTGATAGTGAACGATAAATTCATCATTCTCAATCGCTTTGCGCAAGGCAAGCTCTTTGTTCATACGAAAAATCAAGGCGTCCGATAACTTGGGCTCATAAAAAAAGTAGCGATCCTTTCCAGCAGACTTCGCTGCATACATCGCCACATCAGCGTGTTTGATCAGCGTATCCGCATCTTCACCATGATCGGGATACACGCTAATACCTACCGATGCCGATACTCGATGGCCGGCTCCTTTCGTGGGCGTAAGCTGCTGACTCAGAGCTTCAAGAATGCTATCTGCTACACGCGCTATGTCGCTAGGATCTTCCATCTGCTCGAGTACTACGGTAAATTCATCACCACCTAATCTAACAACGTGATCACTTGAGCGAACCGCACCTTTGATCAAACTTGCTGCCTGTACCAATAATTCATCTCCCGCCTCATGCCCTAACGTATCGTTCACTGCCTTGAAGTTGTCTAGATCAATAAAAAATAAAGCGAGGCGCCCTCGCCCGCGCGCTGCTCGTCGTATCGCTGCTGGCAAAAAATTCATCAGCCACCGTCGATTAGGTAATTTGGTTAACGAATCGTTATTCGCCAAATCGGCTAGCGCTTGCTCATGGGCTTTGACTTCAGATATATCGCGCAAGGTCAGCGCAATACCTGCACCAGAATGTACGGCGCGCCGGTACAGCCACGTCGCCTTCAACCAGCCACCAGCAGGCACACGAAATTCATCTTCATATACACCATGCGCTAAGGCTCGCTGACAAATCATGAGGAAATCTGAATGCAATTGTGGTGCCATACTTTTACTCGCCCGAAAGCCGACTAGATGTCCTCGTAACATACCCAGTAATGCTGCTGCACGTTCATTACAATCTTCAATTTGAAAATCAACTAAAACACCTTGGCTATTATGTATGGGTAACAGCATGTAGAAGCCCTCGTTGGCCGCATCAGTTGCCATGCGATAGGTCTTACGAACATTTTCCTCAGCGCGTCGACGTACTGCTAGCTTGGAAGAAAATATCAAGCCAACTAAAGTCAGCAAAATTAATAATGAGCTCGCGATAATCAACGTCATGCGATAGCTTCTAGCAAGCGCTTGAAAAGTGATTAGTGAATCTTCTTCGGTGAGTCCCGCCAACGCGACTAGAGGGTAATCATCAAGCGTTCGCCATGCGATATAGCGTGCGCGCGAATCATCAAAATGCTCACCCAACTCTTGAATTGAACCGCGCATCTGATAAAAACCAGGATTGAGTTTATAGACCAAGCCTCGCTCACGACTATCACCCCCCATTCGCGTCGCAAGCACCGCTCCGCCCACCAGACGAGCACTGACAAAATCATGATTCCCTGGCAGAGCTTCATTTTGAAAAGAAGTGAGAAATTCTGGGGTAACAGCAATTACGACGACGCCTGCAAAACTTCCATCAGCGCGATTAATGCGGCGTGAAAATTGGACCATGCTACGCCCAGTCTGCTGGCTGTGTTCAACAGAACTGATAAGCATGCCTAGACAACAGTCATCTCTATGCGAGGTGAAAAATGATTCGCCTGAGACCGTAACAAAATCGGCCAACCTAAATGAAGCCTTTACGAGCTGGCCTTTATGATCCGATACAAATAATGAAAATCCATAGCGACTTGGAAAAATACCCCTTTCTTGATCTTGCTCGAGATTGACTGTTTTAGCAGAGTCTTGCCATGCATTAGCAACGCTAAGCGTCATGTGATTCATTTGATCTACTACATGCTGCAATTGCGCTGCATACGAGTTGGCAAGGGATGCTGATTGCCGCATAGCGAGACTACGCGCTTCTTGTTCAGCAAAATGAATTTTTCGTTCGGTAACCCACCATAAACCTCCAATGACTAATGTCATTAGGGATAGCCAAATAAAAAAACGCAGCCAATGGCTGGTTAATGCGCGTTGAGACCATCTGAATAAACCAGACTTAACTATCAATACAGACTCCAAGCAACTAATCAATAAGAAGGGCCTAAAAGCCCTGAGTAGCTTTTCAGCCAAGACTCTCAAAATTTTTCAGACGCCCAAATTAAACGCTAACTAGATCGAACAACTGTCGCGCGAAAGGTTCCTTTGTAAGCCCAATGAATACTTTATTGAGATGAATCAGATATGAATCAAATAAGCATCGATAGGGCTTTGCTAACCATTTACCTAGTTAAAAAAAGCTAAACGGCTTGTTTTTTGTTCGATCTGGCCTACTTGGGTCGTAACTCTGCCTGCAGGCGGGTGGGTAGGCGGTGACCAGACTCATTGCAAGGGGTAAGCTCTGACGCTGTTTTTTCAAATGACTTTAAAATTCCCTGCAGCGGTCGATATATCTTGGGAATTAGTATTCATCCCCTAGGGATCGAGCACCTAACCATCTTTTATTAGCTGTCCCATGAAAAAAATACGCTTACTGCTCGTTTTCAGCATGGCCCTGCTTGCTGGCGCTTGCGAAACCACGTATTACCTGAACGGTGATAAGTATGTGGGCGACCTAAAAAGCCTGAACCGGCAGGGCAAAGGGACCTATTACTACTCCAATGGCGATGTATTCGAAGGTGAATTTGTTAATAACCACAGGCATGGACCGGGGACGCTAACGTACGCCAACGGTAAAAAGTGGATTACGGAATTTCGTAACAACTGGCCAGTCAGCTCCGGCTTATTGATCTATCCGAATGGGGATCAATTCGAGGGCGATATCAACAAAGGCGTCGCCAATGGACGCGGGGTATACACCTTTGCAGACTCTAGCCGCTATGTAGGACCGGTAAAAAACGACCAGATCAATGGCCATGGCACGATTACCTATTCCAACGGTGACCGTTACGTGGGCGAGCTCTGGAAGGGCAAGCCACATGGTCTGGGCCGTAAAAAATTCGCCGAGGATCGCGTGCCTCTGGAAGGTCGCTGGGATTCGGGTGGGTTTGTCAGACCTGAGCGGATCCGCTAATTAGTTAGCGAAAAAGCATTCATTGAGATCTGCTCAGCTCAGGTCAAAAAACTCCCATCAAGCCTTGCCTTGCAGCTCATCAATACTGTACATTTATACAGTTATCAATCGCCGTGTAGGCCGATCGAGGTGAGTTATGCTGCCCAAACCAATCTGTAGTCGAAATGAATACGAAATGGCACTTCGCGAAATGGAAGTCTATTTTGAACGTGAGCCCGAGCCTGGCAGCCCACAGGCCGCGCGCTTCGATGAATTATTACGAAGAGTCGAAAATTTCGAGGCTGCGCATTACGTCATCGAATGTCCTGGCTGCGGCGAGATACGGCTAGAGCTGCACGAAAACCATGTAAGTGCTAGCGACAATCTCAACAGCGTTACCGAGCAAGTGCTGGCTGAGTTTTGTCAGGGATGCGCATCTCACCTGAATGATCAATCCTGGCAAGTCAGCGATGGCAGTGTTTCCACGTGGGTCAAACGATCGACTGGGATTGGAACAAAAATCTCTTCACAAATTCGTAACAAGCGCTAGGTATCGTGTAAAGAATTTGGCCCACCTGCCGATTCAGTCACTATATAAAACCTGAAACCTATTCGTAGGCTCGCGCCATCATGAACGTCATTGCCTCTGAAGATATTGATCTGCTACTCGCCTTTAACAAAGGGCAGAGTGACGCTACTCATCGCATGGGCGAGAAGCAACGACACAAGATGATCAGCATGGGATACATTCGCCATACACGGTCTGGATACGTGATTACCCATCTCGGCCAAAAAATGGCTAAGTCTCTGCAACTAGCCGTAGGCTAGATCAAGCACGCTTTACTAACGATTTACCCAAGAATTTTTACGCGGATGACGCAACCGGCAATTCTGCTTTGCGACCCCACTCATCCCATGAACCGTCATACACCTTCCAATCATCCTTGCCCAACAAGTGCAAACCAAGGGCGAGAATACATGCGGTTAAACCGGACCCGCAGGTGAGCGTCGCTGGCTTAGTAAAATCAAAGCCTACCTTAGTTAAGCGATCACGCATCTCATTGAGAGGTAACAACTCACGCGTGTTGGTATTCAAAAGATCTGCCCAATACAAATTCATGCTGTTAGGAATATGACCTGGTCGTGCACCTGGGTACCTATCTACCTCAGTTCCAGCAAATCGTCCCGCAGTGCGCGCATCAAGTAACTGCTCATCACTACTACCTGAAATGGTCAGCACATGCTGCCACAACGCGAGTAAATCACGCTCGTGATCTACATGGAATTGCGATGGTGAGAATTCGACAGCGCCTGCTTCAACCGCTTGCCCGTGTGACTTCCAAGATTTAAGGCCACCATCGAGAATCGATACACGGTCATATCCATACTGGCGAAACAACCACCAAACACGAGCAGCGCTATATAAGCCCGGCGTGTCATAAGCAATCACATGCGTCTGGTTATCTATACCCAACTTACCCACTTCACGAATAAAAATATCCTTGGGTGGAAATTTGCGTGGCAGAGGATTGTTTGGATTCGCAATTACTGACAAATCAAAAAATCCTGCACCGGGGATATGCTCCTGAACATATTCTGCTTTTGCATCGCGTCCGGTATCCGGCAAATGCACCGTAGCATCAACAATACGTATATGTGGCTGATGACGATGCTCTGCCAGCCACTGCGCACTAACTACTGCGCCAGGATAATTTAGAGAGATGTTAGTCATTTTGATTGTGACGGCGGTAGACCATTTTGTATCGCCACAAAATCAGCCAGCATCGGCACATAGCGTTGTGCCTGACCTGCAGCTTCCATCCCCGCGAACGAATTTTTTACCATCGCCTGTATAGGATGAAGCGCACCCACTTCATTGGCCAAACTACTTAAGTAGCGCATATCTTTGTGAGCATTACTAATCGTGAAGCGATGGGCGTTTTCATCGCCCTCCATAGTCCACTTCATAAACGTATCGTAAAAACCATTACGCATGCGACTACTACCCACTACCGCATGAAACTGCTCTTTCGATAAACCCGCTTTGCGTGCAATACCTATCGCTTCTGAATACAGCGCCGCGTAGCCCATCGCAATAAAATTATTAATTAACTTCATTTTGTGTCCCAGGCCTACGGGACCCAGATGCACCACATTGCCAGCCCAGCAATCGAGTATCGGTTTTACTTTATCAAACGTCGCCTGATCGGCTCCCACCATGGTATCGAGTGTTCCTGCTTCAGCCTCTGCTGGTGTTCTACCGAGTGGTGCATCAATTAATGTCATGCCATGAGCCTGAGCTGACTCTGACAGAGCCATAGTCGATACCGGATTCGACGTCGAACAATCAATAACTATCAATCCTTTTTTTCCTGAGGCAAAAATACCATCGGGACCATTCATGATGGCTTCAACCTGAGGTGAACCCGTAACACAGAGATGAACAATGTCTACCTTAGACGCCAGTTCTTTCGGTGATGTCGCCTCAGTCGCACCGAGCTTTTTCAAACGCTCAACCGGCTCGCGATTGGTATGTCCCATGATTACCAGAGAATATCCCTTAGTAAGAATATTTTTGGCCATACCCGCGCCCATTAAACCCACTCCAATAAATCCGATCACAGGCTTAGTCATGTCCGTCCCTTTAATTATTAATTATTTTTTATTTTTGAAAATTAAAAACTAACCACACCACTACGAAGGCAAACATACGCGGCCCACGTTGTTACCCAGAATAGTCGCACCTTTCATCAACTCGGCACAACCCATACAATTTCAAGCACTTACGGGCCACAGGGAATTGTCAAAATTTAAACTTCAAATACTCGCGTAAGCTATACGATCTTAACGTTGTTACGGACTGAATAGGCATTCAGAACAGATCGTGAGCGAGTACATCTTCTTCGGTGTTGGCATCATCAGTTTGGTGATTTCCTTGATACTGCTGTCGAGGTTCATCGCCTTTTGGTGGTCATTACTGATGCTACTCACCACCCCAGCTTGGTTCTATCTCGGGCTGACTCTTGGCAGCCAACTTGACGCGCGTGCTAGCCATAAGAAAGGCTCGGAGTTAGAACTCAAGATAGAGCAACTGTCAGTAGAACAGCAAAGGCTGCGCGAACAAAATCTCAAAGAAGAAAAAGATTTCGAAGAGAACCAACGTGCGCAAACCGAACGGTGGAAAAAAGAAATCGAGTCACCCGGCGCAAAGCAAGATTAATTT
>JACCEE010532319.1_pt1 | contig 29903 bp, 26 predicted proteins | sample 7449931 | NCBI WGS metagenome assembly JACCEE01 (sample SAMN15323457, study PRJNA562643) | freshwater metagenome | isolation source: river surface water | place: USA:Blue River Watershed | collected 2017-08-19 | reverse complement strand
TGACACGACGGACTTGGTCAAACAAAAAGGCCACCATCAGTTCGATTGGCAAGCTTGGGCGGCTGTTTTTGACCTGTTCAGGATCAACACCACACGCTTTCAGGTCATTTAAGATCCATTGTTCATGGCCCGCTTCTTCTTCAATATATTCACAAATTGCCGGCTGCAACCAGGACAAACGCTCTGGCAAATTTGCTCCTGCAGCCATCATCAACGGTACGGTAAAACGCACATGATGATAAGCCTGGGTTAGAAATGCGCAGTATTGTTCTAAAGAGAGTTGTGCCTTTAGCGCATCCTGAATGACAGACGTGGCCAAGAGGGTTTGACGTTGTTCTGCCGTGGCTTGCTGTAATTTTTCAAAAAATTTCATTATTCGGTTCCTGAATTTAAACAGTAAAAATATGTTGAAAGCGCTGCACAATCGCCTCACGCTTGAAACGGCCATTCGAGGTGGCCAGTTGATTATGAGGACTAAAAGCTTCGGTTAATCGGATCCAGTGCTTGACCCGGGCATAATCCGGTAGTTGTGCATTGGCATGCTCAATCACTTGTTCAATCTGTTGATCGCTGATGTTGACTTTCACAGGCCAAATCAGGGCATGGTTTTCCGGTAAAGCCTCTCCATAGACAAAGGCCTGTGCAATCACGCCCGTCTGGCTCAGCAAGGTTTCCACCCATTCCGGATTCACATTGCGACCAAAACTGGTAATAAACTGATGTTTTTTCCGGCCGTGAATATATAAATAACCGTCTTCATCTAGATGGCCTAAATCTCCGGTCGGCCAATAAGCCTCGGGGGAATTTTCGGCATTCAGGTAACCCAGACAGCGGTTGCCTGCCACCAGAATTTCACCATCTTCTGCAATTTTGACCTGTACATGCGGTAAAGGTTTACCGACACTGCCGGCCTTACTGTGTTGCAAGGTATTCAGCGCCACCACCGAAGCACATTCAGACAGGCCATATCCTTCAAAAACTGGCAGACCACAGGCTTTGGCCTGAGCCAAAAGTTCGGGATTGACATGCCCACCGCCCACCGCAACAAAGCGGAAATCTTGTGGATTCAAAGTATTGTTGTGTATTGCCTGAACTAAGGCACTCAAAATTTGTGGCACCAGAATCAGGCTATGCGGTTTGGACTGCTGCAAATACCGGCTAAATTGTGCAAGGTTCAGCCCGCTTGCACCTTGCAAGCCCAATACCGCTGCTGGTGCCAATTCAACCGAACCACCACGGAGTAAAATGGCATAACAGCCAATATTTTCGAGTAAGACCGCAAGTGGCATGATCGCCAAATGATGTTGCGGATCATTCGGGGTAATCGCTTCACTTAAGGCTTTTGCCACACGTAGAATCTGTCCGCTACTTAAACAAACCGCTTTCGGCTGTCCTGTGGTTCCGGAAGTAAACGTCAGTTTCTGAGTGCCTTCAGGGAGTTCAACGGAAGAACACGTCTGCCGTTTCCAGAACTCGCCAGCATGGATAAATGCATTCTCGGCTTCAAACAGAAAAAAGTCCGCAGGTGCAATCACCGTATCGGCTTGAGAAATGTCCAGACAATAATGTAATTGTGAAGCTGAGAAAAATGGCGGCAACAAAATGCTGGGAATGTCGGCCAGTAATAAAGCCAAATCCCACAACATAAAATCGACTGAATTCTCTAGATACAACGCAACTGTACCAACCTGAGCCTGCTCTAGTTTGCGCTGACGATCAAAAACCTCCTGCAACAAGGTGGCGTAATTTACCTGTTGGGTCTGATCCTGCAAGGCAATCGCTTGTGGCTGTTGTTGTTGGTATTGCTGCAATTGGGCGATAAATTGTTTCACCTCAGGCGACATCATCAATATTTTCCTCAAAAGCTGCTAAACCCAGTAAAGGAAATACGCCTAATTGATTGAGGTTAAGCGCACATTGCTTCACGTCCGCAGCAAAAACATGCGGCTGAAAAGAATAATAGTTCCCCCAATCCTGCTGCCCCTGCTCCAAACGTGCAGGATCAGCACCCTGTAAGGCGAGCGGGCTCAAGCCGAGTTTCTTAAAACTGTTGATCAGGTGATGATGTCCGGTAAACGCCACCCATTGATAATGATTATGAGCCAGTAACCAGGTAAGAAAAATAATGATCAGTCTGGAACTACCATGATGGATGCCCGATAAATTCCCAACTTCAACCATCTGTGGACGTGCAAAGGATTTACCGGTTTTTTCACTAATAATATTTTGAATCGGTTGATCTAAATATTGTTCTAAAAAAAGTGCTGGCTCTGTGGCGAAACGTAATCCGACCACCGCCTGACAGCTATTGTTCTGATCAAAAATCGCTAAAAAATAAGGTAAAAATTGATGAATATTGGCATGATAAATCGCCTGAAAACGTTGTTGAATAAAATGTTCACAATCGTTTCGCAGAAAATGTGCCTGATCCACAAAATAGACCTTAAAGCGCTTTTCTCGATCTTGAAACTCGATTGGAAACTGCTGTTTGAATAAGGTCATTCGAACCATCCTTATACCCGATGCAAACGAGTATTCGGCTCGAAACTGAAATGAATCTTAAAAAAGCAGCACTCAAATGTGTCTAATTATTATCCTTTTGTAAGAATTACGTTTTGCAGTTTACATTTTTTGTCGCGATTCAGGCGTGGAGGGGCAGGATTTGAGTCCAACAGATCATGCCCACCTCCGCATAGAAACACTTTTATTGCTGCTGTTGCTGCTGCATCCAACGACGCTGTTGCAAACGTTCAGCTTCAACTTCGCGTTTGTTTCGTGCTGACTCATACAGCTTGGTACCTTGCAGCTCAGGCGGTAGATACTCTTGCAGTACAAAGTGCTCCGGATAATCATGAGGATACAGATAATCTACGCCGTAACCTTGCTGTTTCATCAATTTGGTAGGTGCATTACGCAAATGTAACGGTACCGGCAAATTGGCTGTTTTCTCTGCGAGAGCCAAGGCACGGTTAATCGCCAGGTAGGTACTGTTACTTTTCGGGCTGGTCGCCAGATACACGGCCGTCTGGCCGAGGATAATCCGTGCTTCCGGCATCCCCACCGCCTGCACGGAACGGAAGCACTCACCTGCTAGCAATAAAGCGTTTGGATTGGAATTACCAATATCTTCAGAGGCGGCAATCAGCATACGGCGCGCAATAAAAACCGGATCTTCACCACCTTTCAGCATGCGAGCCATCCAGTACAAGGTAGCATCTGGATCACTGCCACGAATCGATTTGATAAATGCCGATGCCAGATCGTAATGCTGCTCACCCGACTTGTCATAACGGGCAATATTCTGCTGTGCAACTTTCACCACAATCGCATTCGTAATGTGGTTTTCCATATCGGGTTCAAAGGTGCTAGCAATCAGATCTAACAGATTCAGTGCCTTACGTGCGTCTCCCGCCGCAAACTGAATAAGCGCGTCGTATTCCTCAATCTGGATATAACGTTCTTTCAGAAAAGCGTCATTTTGCAGGGCCTTATTCAACAAGGTCTGGATTGCTTCCGCATCCAAACTGTTTAAAGTATAAACTTGGCAACGTGACAACAACGCACTGTTTACTTCGAAAGAAGGGTTTTCGGTCGTGGCGCCAATCAGGGTAATTTTGCCTTTCTCGACAGCATTCAGTAAGGCGTCCTGCTGGGATTTATTAAAACGGTGAATCTCATCGATAAACACCACAGGCGTCAGTAAATCACCACTATCAGCAATCACTTCGCGCAGTTCCTTTACGCCGGTATTTAACGCGGACAGGCTGACAAAAGGACGATCAACCGCTTGGGCCAGCAGCAAAGCAATTGTGGTTTTCCCCACCCCAGGCGGCCCCCAGAAAATAATCGAAGGCAAATGCCCCTGATCGATCATTTGTCGTAATGGTGCCTGTGCACCCAGCAAATGCTCCTGCCCGATAATTTCCGATAAATCACGAGGGCGTAAACGTTCAGGCAATGGAATATGAGTATCTGACATGGTCATGATTCGTGCTGGCGATAGGATTAGTCTATTTTGTTATGGGCGAATCTACAATCGCAAATGGTGCAAAGCCCGAAGCTGTTAGCATCCCAATAGACGCCTTGACTGTAAAGGGTTAACGTACCCAACGCACTACGTAGTCTTCGATGTCTTCTTCGTTGATTGTATTTTCCGGAATACAACGTCCAGCTGCCGATTTCTTGGCCTTAATGACACTCTGTCGAGAACCGGTATTGAGGTAATGCCAGGAAGGCAGATTTTTACCTTCGTTCAGGCGCCGATAAGCGCAGCTTGGGGGTAACCAGTGAATGGTGGCTAATTTTTCCGGGGTTAGCTGTATACAGTCAGGTACCTGTTGCTGCCGCTGTGCATAGTCCTGACAACGGGCGGTCTGGCAATCCAAGAGTTTACACGCCACCTTGGTATAAGCCACCTCTGCGGTGTCTTCATCTTCTAGCTTGACCAGACAGCATAAACCACAGCCATCACACAGGGCTTCCCACTCAGCATCATTCAGCTGTTCGAGGGTATATTTTTTCCAGAATTGTGGACGAAGTGGGCTGGACATGGGCATGTAGATCAAGACATCAAAGCAGCGATTATAGCAGTTCCACCCTCTTCTGAGCGTGTTCCAGTGCACTTAACCCCTCTTACAAATTGCTCACTTATCTTTATAAAACGGATACTTTATAAACAAAAAGCTCATATCGGGTGCATAACCTCGTGCCTATACTGAATTTACATGAATAAAAATATGGAGATACGCCATGTTTCGTTGGGCTATTATTTTTGCTGTGATTGCACTGATTGCAAGTCTGCTAGGTTTTGGTGGTGTCGCAGGCTTATCCAAAGATTTTGCAGTAGTATTGTTAGTCATCGCGGTCATCCTTGCGATTGTCGGCTTTGTTTCTCGTGGTAGGGTCTAGATCCTACCTCGCAGCGTGTTATTTAAAAAAGAAGGATAACTATCCTTCTTTTTTTATGTCCATTAATTAAAAATAATTTCTCACATTTATTTGCTTCAGTTACATTCAAGGTGATTTCGCTGAAATCTTTTTATGCTTTAATCAACAGATTCACTTATGTATACAAGGATTTAACAGATGACTGTAGCCATCAAAACCCGTGAAATTCACTACACAGCAGCAGACGGTAGCACACTGATTGGTTATTTCGCTGCACCTGAGAGTGAGACAGCAGTTGCGGGGGTACTGGTTGCACCAGAATGGTGGGGACGCAATGAATATACGGAACAGCGTGCGCGTGAACTGGCAGAACACGGTTATGCCGCCCTGGCCATCGACATGTATGGCGATAAAAAAGTAACGACCACTGCAAGCCAGGCCAATGAATGGATGATGCAGACGTTTCAGGATGCAGACACCATCGTGACGCGTGCATCAGCCGGTTTAAATACATTAGCTGGCCAGCCAGAAGTGAATGCCGATAAACTGGCAGCTATCGGTTTCTGTTATGGCGGTAAAGTAGTTTTAGATCTCGCACGTTCAGGTGCTGCGCTAAAAGCCGTCGCCACTTTCCATGGCAATTTGACTCCCAAAGCTCCAGCAGAAAAAGGCCAGGTTCAGGCCGAGATTTTAGTCTTGCATGGTGAGCTGGACAGCATGGTAACACTCGATGATGTGGCTGCCTTTAAAGCCGAAATGCATGCGGCAGAAGTTGAACATGAAGTGATTGTGCTTGAAGGAGCTAAACATGGCTTTAGTAATCCACTGGCCGACGAACGCGCCAAAGCTAACGGCGTTGACTTGGGTTACAATGCCGAAGCCGAACGCCAGTCTCTCGACGCCATGTATGAATTATTAGCACGTCAACTGGGTTAAGCCTATCTTTTGCAAAGCATCATGACCGTGGTGCTTTGCCATCTACAACAGAAAATGACAACAACAAAATGAGAATGAGGACAAAACAATGACTGAAACCAACTGCCCATATTGCAATATTGATGATTACGAAGTTATCGCACAAAATGAATACGGCGCGATCATTCCGGAATTTAAACCACTGTCTAAGGGCCATTGCGTGATTGTTCCCTTGCGTCACGTCAGTTCATTTTTTGATATCACCGACAAAGAACGTAAAAGTCTGGTGACCTTACTAGAACTGGCACGCAACGAACTTCAAATACGCCATCATCCGGAAGGCTTCCATATCGGCTTTAATGATGGCTCGGTTTTTGGGGACAGCTCAGAACATCTGCATATCCACATCATCCCGCGTTATAAAGATCAAACTCTAAAACTGGATGAACGCTGGGGTATTATCAGCGGTCACTAAAGTGGCTGCCCTACGGGAGCAGATTTCAGCACTACCTTCTGCCAGCTGCTGATTTTGGCATCCTGTCCAACCTGCTTTGGTGTATCATGTCACGCTCATTTTGGTACGCGTTTGACATGAGCACTCCCTTTTCTTTTTCCGATGCATTGCTGGCCTGGTTTGATCAGTATGGCCGCCATGACTTGCCTTGGCAGCTCGCTGATGATCCTTATAAAGTCTGGGTTTCAGAAATCATGTTACAGCAAACCCAGGTCAAAACTGTACTGCAATACTTCGACCGTTTCGTGCAGCGTTTCCCTGATGTAGAAGCACTGGGACAAGCCAGCTGGGATGATGTTGCACCCTACTGGGCCGGTTTAGGGTATTACGCACGCGCACGTAATCTGCACAAAGCTGCCGGCATCGTCAGCCGTGCTGGTACATTTCCCGATACGCTCGAAGAATGGATGGCTTTGCCCGGTATTGGCCGCTCAACCGCAGGGGCATTGATGTCACTGGGGTTACGTCAATATGGCGTGATTCTGGATGGCAATGTGAAACGGGTACTGGCACGATTCTTCGCGATTGAAGATGACTTGTCGAAACCTGTACATGAGCGTGCGTTATGGCAACGTGCTGAAAACTTATGTCCGGTTGAGCGCAATCATGACTATACCCAGGCGATTATGGATCTCGGTGCCACCATCTGTACGCCGAAAAAGCCATTATGCTTGTATTGTCCGATGCAGAATCATTGTCAGGCACATCAACAGGGCTTAGAGAGCGAACTGCCTTTTAAAAAAACCAAAAAGCCGGTCCCGATAAAATCAGCGCAGGTCATGCTGCTGCATTGTGAGGGTGAGTGGCTATGGCAGCAACGTCCACTCAGCGGTTTGTGGGGAGGCCTCTGGTGTCTGCCAATTTTTGAGGATGCCACGACGTTTATCCAGCAACAGCAGAGTTTTCGGCTCAGCAGTCAGCCCCCTTCCATCCAGATTTCCCACAGTTTCACTCATTTCACATGGTTGTTGGACGCTCACTGTTTTACGGTGGCTGGCGATCAAAAAGAACATCTCATCGCCGAACTCGGTGGAGAATGGTTAAGTCCGGCACAAGCTATGAATCTGGGCATCCCGACAGCAATGAAAAAATTGATCTCGGCAGTCGATTTATGACATAGTCGAAACATCTTGATAGCTTCGCTGGGTCGATGTCACAGCAAGGATGGTTCGTGTTGCGTTTCATTCAATATAGCGTGTTGGGTTTAGCTTTAACCCTGATTGCGGCCTGTACATCAACACCCCAAAAGCCTGTCGTTTTACCGTCCGCCATGGTCGCACAGCTCTATATGACGCCTTTGCCGGAACAGCTGCCAGTTCCCGTGTCTAAAGTGAAAACCCGCCAACTGCAGGACACCTGGGGAGCCTCGCGCAGCAACGGTCGTTTGCATGAAGGCATCGACATCATGGCTCCACGTGGAACAAAAGTGTATAGCACCACCTCGGGTCTGGTCGCTGACCTGCGCGATAACAGCTTGGGTGGTCTGGTGGTCTGGATTCTCGGCCCCGCCGGTTCATGGCATTATTATGCCCACCTGGATGAGCATAAACGTGGCCTGAAAGTCGGTGATTATGTCGAAGCGGGTGACCTGCTCGGCTATGTGGGTAACAGCGGTAACGCACGCCATACTGCGAGCCATTTGCATTACGCAATTTATCTTCAGGGCAAAGGTCGCGGTGCAGTCAACCCTTTCCCTTATTTACGTTAGGAAATTTTCATGTCTGAAGCCCTTCTCCATCGTCTGGTTGAATTCGCAGAATCTGGCAATCAACAAAAGATCATCTATAACGGTCAAAGTTATCAGGGCTGGATCATGGAAATTAATGAAGATGCCCTGCTGATCAGCACCGGCTTTGCGGACAAATCTGGCAAGGACTTCTGGTTAAATTTTAGCGACCTGCAACAGGCTGAATTGTCCTATTGGGACAACCAGCAAGATCAGTGGGTTCCCTTTCAGCTCTAAATTCAGGATCACGCTATGAGCCTGCAGCGTTGTGGTTGGTGCGGTACAAATGCATTGTATGTGGCCTACCATGACCAGGAATGGGGTCGGCCTGTATATGATGCAGCACAGCTGTTTGAGATGCTCTGCCTGGAGGGGCAACAAGCCGGTTTATCCTGGTTGACTGTACTGAAAAAACGCCCGGCGTATCGCGAACATTTTTTTCAATATCCTATTGCACAAATCGCTGCATTCACCGATGCTGAATTACAGCTGAAATGTCAAGACGCCGGATTAATTCGACATCTGGGCAAACTGCAGGCCATCCGTGACAATGCCTGCGCCTGGCAAACTTTACAACAACAAGAACAGGATATCGTGGCCTGGTTATGGCGTTTTACGCCTTCCCCTCGCCCTATCCATTGCATTACAGATTATCGGCAAGCCCCTGCACAGACAGAGGCAAGTCAGCGTATGTCTAAAGCGCTGAAACAATACGGTTTCAAGTTCGTGGGGCCCACCATCTGTTATGCCTTTATGCAGGCTGTAGGGATGGTGGATGATCACGAAAATCACTGTTCATTTAAATCTCAACCGGAACAATGCAATCTATAAGGGAGTACGCATGAGCGAAAATCTCATTCAGGCCTATGCAGCCATGCAGGCCGGTGAAGCACTGGTGCCTTACCAATTCGATGCAGGAGAATTACAGCCACATCAGGTCGAAGTGGATGTCGAATACTGCGGCCTGTGCCATTCCGATATTTCCATCATCAACAATGACTGGCGCTCTTCCGTGTATCCAGTCATCCCGGGTCATGAAATTATTGGTCGCATCCGCCGTCTAGGTACAGAAGCCAAAGGCCTGAAAATTGGACAACGGGTCGGGATTGGCTGGACAGCTGAAAGCTGTCAGTACTGTGATTTCTGTATCGCAGGTCAGGCTGTACAGTGTACTGGGGAACGGGTGGCTACTATCGTTGACCATGCTGGTGGTTTCGCCGATAAAGTTCGTGCCGGTTGGCAATGGGTCATTCCACTTCCTGAGGATCTGGATCCAGAAAGTGCGGGGCCGTTATTATGCGGCGGTATCACGGTTTTTAATCCGATGATCAAACATGGTATCCAAGCAGTACACCATGTCGGTGTCATCGGGATTGGTGGCCTCGGGCATATCGCGATTAAATTACTCAAAGCCTGGGGCTGTGAAATTACCGCTTTTACCTCGAGCTTGGATAAAACCGACGAGCTCAAAGCCATGGGCGCAGATCATGTGGTGAATAGCCGTGATTCAGAGGCACTGAAAAGCCAACGCGGTAAATTTGACCTGTTACTCAGCACCGTTAATGTCACGCTGGACTGGCCGGCCTATCTGAGTACGCTGGCGCCGAATGGCACGGCGCATTTGTTGGGTCTGACCTTGGAGCCAATTCCTGTTTCTGCGGGCAGTTTAATTAGTGGTTCTAAATCCATTACCGGTTCTGCAACAGGCTCCCCGGCAACCTTACGCCAGTTACTTAAATTTGCCGCGCGGAAAAACATTGCGCCACAGGTTGAAGTCTTTCCGATGTCCCAGGTCAATGCAGCCATTGAACGTTTGCATTCCGGCAAAGCACGTTATCGCATTGTGCTAAAAGCAGACTTTTAAAAGCACTGATTGATATGAAAATGGCCGGGTTCAACCTGGCCATTTGCTTACTACGAGACTGAAATCATTAGACTTCAATGTCGTTAAAACCTAATACATCTTTCATATCGTATTTACGTGCTTCACGGCCGACCACCCAAGCAGCAGCACGTACCGCACCTGCAGCAAAGTTCATACGGTTGGTCGCTTTATGCGTCACTTCAACACGCTCACCTTCACCAATAAACATCACGGTATGTTCACCCACGATATCGCCACCGCGAATGGTTTCAAAACCGATGGTTTGACGGTCACGTGGTCCGGTATAACCTTCACGGCCATACACTGCAACTTCTTTCAGATTACGACCCAAAGTATCGGCAACCGCTTCACCCATCATCAAAGCAGTACCTGATGGCGCATCCACTTTATGACGGTGATGCGCTTCAATAATCTCGATATCAACCGTATCACCAAATACTTTTGCTGCCAGTTCAAGCAGTTTGATCGATACATTCACGCCTACAGAGTAGTTTGCTGCATAGACCACCGGCGTTTGTGTCGCGCTTTCATCCAGCACGGCTTTTTGTTCGTCGTTCATGCCAGTGGTACCAATCACCATCGCCACACCGGCTTCCCGGCATAATTTCAAATGCTGTTCGGTTGCAGCAGGTGCAGTAAAGTCAATCACGACATCACAGTCCTGTAGCACATCTTTCAGATTACCGACCACCTTCACGCCAATGGCGCCGATTCCTGCCAGCTCACCGGCATCAGCACCCAGTAAAGAACTCTCAGGACGTTCAACCGCAGCAGCCAATTGATAACCTGCCTGTTGCACGGCCTGAATCAGGATACGTCCCATACGGCCGCCTGCGCCCAATACACCGATGCGTGGAGTTGCTGACATAATATTTTCCTAAACTCAATTTTCAAATTCTGTCTACTATATCAAAACTCTCTCCTGTCGCTAAAACTTCAACAGAAAAAAAGCCGTCATTCGGCAGTTTTTAGCTTGGGTCGCTTCTGCTTCGGATGAATGCAGGCTGCAGTTCATCCATCACGGACACAGCACTGTTTTCCATCTAAAAAACCGTAAAAAAACCTGTCAATGACACAACTTTTTCACAAAAGTTAAAACATTCCTGCGCACACTAAGCCACGAATGAAAACAACACGAATTATAAGGAGTTCAGGAATGCATTCGAAAAAAATCGCTTTAGCCGTTATTTTAGGATTCACCAGCTTTGCCACCTTTGCCGAGCCAGCTGTTCAACCGGGTGAAACTTTAGAGAGCCTAGCAAAAGTACGCGTCAACACCACGGTCAATGGTCAACCAGGTTCAATTAAGCAACTTGTTGCAGCGGGTCAAATCAAAGTAGCAGCAGAAGATCTTCCGGTCAGCGTGGATGATATTGACAGCATCATCGTCGAAGAAACAGCAACACCTAAAGCAAACAGTAAAGTAGAAACATCTGCAACTGAAAAGAAAGCAGTGCAACAGCCTGCCCAAGCTGCTGCTGAAACAGCACCTGCAGCTCCGGCTGAAGAAATGGTTAATGTTGAAGATATCGATCCTGCGCAACCCGCTTAAGCCAATGCTGTCATAGAACATTTAGAACGCCCCCAACAGAACGTTCGTCTCGATCTTCAAAAAGTGCAGTAGATAAAAAAGGGAATCTGTAATTTACAGACTCCCTTTTTTTATTGCATCTTCGCGGGACTTAGTCAAAAAGACGGTCAAAGAACGACTTTTTCTTTGGGGATGATTTGTTGTCATCACCATCCAGGGTCGCTTGTAACTCTTTGAGCAATTCACGCTGACGACTGGTCAGATTCACTGGCGTTTCCACCACAATACGGCAAAGCAGATCGCCTACCATACTGCTACGTACCGGACGCACCCCTTTGCCCCGTAGACGGAACAGTTTACCCGTTTGTGTGCCTTCCGGAATTTTCAGGCTGACACGACCATCTAAGGTTGGAATTTCAATTTCTTTACCCAAAGCCGCATCCGCAATCGTAATCGGCACGTCCATATACAGATCAGCACCATCACGCTGGAACACTTCATGCTCGCGTACCACAACTTCAACGTACAAATCACCGGATTGACCATCACGGATCGCTTCGCCTTTACCGCTCAAACGTACGCGGTCACCATTATCTACACCGGCTGGAATCGTGACTTCAAGCGTTTGCTGACGATCAGCAACACCTGAACCATGACAGCTGCCACATGGGTTCTTGATGATTTGGCCTTGGCCACGGCAAGTTCCACAGGTTTGCTGTACCGAGAAGAAGCCTTGCTGCATGCGCACTTGACCGGCACCATGACAGGTTGGGCAGGTCTCGACATCATTCGGATTTTTTGAACCCTTACCATCACACGCTTCACATGGTGCAGGTGCAGTGAACGTAATGGTTTTTTTCACGCCTTTTACGGCTTCTTCCAGGGTGAGTTCCATTACATAACGCAGGTCAGAACCGCGACGCTGGCGTTGCTGGCGTCCACCACCACCGCCAAACGCACCACCGAAAATGTCACCAAACTGGCTAAAGATGTCTTCGGCGCTAAAACCACCGAAACCGCCACCACCACCGCCACCAAAGCCACCTTCAAACGCATTGTGACCCATACGGTCATACATGCTGCGTTTTTCACTGTCGGATAGAACTTCGTAGGCTTCAGAGGCTTCTTTGAATTTTTCTTCAGCTTCAGGATTGTCAGGATTACGGTCTGGATGATATTTCATCGCCAACTTACGGTAGGCTTTTTTGATTTCATCATCACTTGCGGTTTTCGAAACGCCTAAAACCTCATAATAATCACGTTTAGCCATGACTGGCGATGCTCCTCACGGAATTCGGGAATAACTTAACTGTGCTGTAGATTGGGGGTAATACCCAGTTTTACAAGGGCGAAGCTGGATTTTTTTCAGCGTCTTAGAAAACTGCCTTGTGTTTAATATATCGGGATAATCCTTTAATCCAGGCATTGAACAGATAGAGCCAGGCAATCCCCGAAAATACCACTCCAGCTACCATACAAGCGGTCACCCAAAGCTGGCTGTCCCAATAAAAGAAAATGAGCGGAATAAACCATAATGCGGAGAACGCAGCTAAAATCAGAAACAGGACGATATTACGCATAATCCATAAAGCATGGGCTTGCAGCCAGACTTCCGTCTGTTCGACCTGTACAACCTTACGCGCGAACCAGTACGCTGCGATGCCAAAGACCAGCGTCAGTAGCGTGAGAAACATGAAGACATAGGAAATCGTAATATAACGACGGTGCAGCTCTAGATTGTCTTGCCCCATGTGTGTGACCTCATCCATTGCATTCTTTTTTGAGGTTGTGCAACGAAAATACTGTGTTTATTTTGTTTAAAAGATAGGGCGCTACTATATTGAAATTTTCTATCTTTCGCACGTCATATTCGTAAAAAAATTACGCCTTATGAATACATTCTGACACTAGTCACTTGGCGCAGCAAAGCTGTCTTCAATCAAAACGAGAACTGCTTAACACTTCAAATAATTTGCACTTTTATTGTACAGAAAATATCAGTATTGCTAGATGCTTTTCACAGCCTGAACAGTTCTTTTTATCGATCAGCCTAAACTTCTGGTTGCCGTATCAACCATCAGCTGCTCTTTTTGCTGTGATCTGCGAAAAAAACATGATAAATGCTTAGAGAATAAACATGTGAAGACTTGGAATGTCACGGAATCGCGTTATATTCGAAACAAGAACAACAGGAGACAAAAAACATGATTCAACAAATTGATGCTCCACTGCGTGAGGACGTACGCTTACTTGGAAATTTACTCGGTGAAACCTTAAAACAGCACGCCGGACACGATTTGTTTAATCAGGTTGAGCAGATACGTGCCTTGGCGAAAGGTGCACGTGATGGTCAGGTTGAAGCAGAAAAGCAACTCGAACAACTGTTCCTGACTTTAGAAGATGATGAAATTCTACCTTTGGCACGGGCATTTACCCACTTCCTGAATTTTGCCAACATTGCCGAACAGTACCATGTGGTGCGTAGCCGCCGACAAAGTGAATTTGACCCGGATGCACCTTCACCGAATCCACTGGATCATCTGTTTGCCAAATTTAAAGCCAACGAGATTTCAGCAGATACCCTTTTTCAGCAAATTTGTGAGCTGAAGATTGAATTGGTGCTGACCGCCCACCCGACTGAAGTCAGCCGCCGCACCCTGATTCAAAAATATGATGATATTAATGAATGCCTGAGTAAATTTGACCAGCAGAAACTGACCCCAAAACAGCGTCAGGACGTGTTGAATGAACTGAAACAGCTAGTCTGCTCCGCCTGGCAAACCGATGAAATCCGCCAAAACCGCCCGACACCGATCGATGAGGCGAAATGGGGATTTACCACCATCGAACAAACCCTGTGGAATACCGTTCCCAAATTTGTGCGTGAACTGAATGAACTGGTGGAACAGCATTGTGGTCGTTCACTGCCGTTAGCCGTCGCACCGATCCGTTTCGCCTCCTGGATGGGCGGTGACCGGGATGGCAACCCGAATGTCACCCATAAGGTGACGCAAGAAGTGCTCTGGTTATCCCGCTGGCAAGCCGCTGAGCTGTATCTGCGTGACATTGAAGATTTACGCTGGGAACTGTCGATCCAAAGCTGTTCGAATGAACTGATCCAGGCTTTGGGAGGTGAACATCCAGAACCTTACCGTGCCTATCTGCGTGCCACGCGTGAACGCCTGAAAGCGACACGCCAATGGCTGGCGCAAAAACTGCAAGGCATAGACAGTGATGATGAAGGGGTGATTCACAGCAAACAGGAACTGCTCGAACCGCTGCTGCTCTGCTATCGCTCACTGCTGGCCTGTAATTTACCTGAAATTGCCAATGGCAAACTGCTGGACTTTATTCACCGGGTCAACTGCTTCGGGATTGAACTGTTAAAACTGGATATTCGTCAGGAATCCGGACGCCATCGTCAGGCCATTTCAGCGATTACCGAATATCTGGGCTTGGGTAATTTTGAGACCTGGACCGAGCAGGCACGCCAGAATTTCCTGCTGCAGGAACTGCAAAGCAAACGTCCATTATTGCCAAAATATCTGAATGAACCACAAGACAGCCTGATTGAGCATCCTGATGTCAAAGAGGTTTTCGCAACCATGCGCACCCTGGCCGAACAGCCGGCAGAATGCTTGGGGGCTTATATTATTTCCATGGCGGAATATCCAAGTGATGTTTTGGCCGTGCTGTTATTGCAAAAAGAAGCGGGCATCAAACAACCCTTACGTGTGGTTCCACTGTTTGAAACCTTGAAAGACCTAGACGGCGCAGCACAAACCATGCAAACCCTATTCAGTATGCACTGGTACAAACAGCATATTCAGGGCAAACATGAGGTGATGATCGGTTATTCCGACTCCGCCAAGGACGCCGGATTTATGTCCGCCAACTGGGCACAGTATCGCGCACAGGAAGAACTGACCGCAGTCGCTCAACAGCATGGCATCCAGCTCACCCTTTTCCACGGCCGTGGCGGTTCGATTAGCCGTGGCGGTGCACCAACCCAGCAAGCCTTGTTCTCACAACCGCCAGGTTCCATTTCTGGTGCAATCCGGGTGACGGAACAGGGCGAAATGATCCGCTTTAAGTTTGGTCTGGAAGGCATCGCTTTGCAAAATCTGGAAGTTTACACTGCCGCTACCCTGGAAGCGACGCTGTTACCTCCGCCTGAACCTAAACCGGAATGGCGTGAACTGATGCACCAGATGACCGAATGCTCAGTAGGAGTTTACCGTCAAACAGTGCGGGAAAATCCACATTTTGTGCAGTACCTGCGTACCGTAACACCGGAGCTTGAACTGCAAATGCTACCTTTGGGCTCACGTCCGGCAAAACGCAAAGTCAGCGGTGGCATCGAGTCCTTACGTGCGATTCCATGGGTATTCGCCTGGACACAGATTCGTCTGATGTTACCGGCATGGCTCGGGACAGGTGCAGCGATCAATCAGGTACTTGCTGAAGGTCAGCATGCGGTACTGGATGAAATGCTGCAGGCTTGGCCGTATTTCCAGACCTTGATTGATATGCTGGAAATGGTCTTGTCCAAAGCGGATAGCAATATCGCACTGTATTACGAATCACAACTGACGGATGATGAAGACCTAAAAACTTTAGGTGCCGAACTGCGCCGACGTCTACATGATGCGGTACAGACGCTCTTGACCATCAAAGGGGAATCCAAATTGCTGAGTCAAAATGAGGTTCTGGATCAATCCATGCGGGTGCGTAAAACCTACCTGCTGCCTTTACATCTGTTACAGGCCGAGTTGATGAAACGCCGCCGAATTTATCTGGCCGAGCGCAATGCCGAACATACGCCAGTGGATCATGCGTTGATGGTCACGATTGCCGGTATTGCCGCAGGTTTACGTAATACGGGTTAAAATCTGATCCCGAGGCGGTGCTGCCTGAGGTGGCACCGCTTTTTATTGACCAAATGGTCTATATTTAAAAATCAATTATGATTAATTTTTAATCCATCAAAAAATTATATCGTTTTTTTATTCTTATCAATCCATCTATATTTAACAGGAATTGGCAGATTTCTCTGCTGATCTTCAAGAAAAAATGCACAATAAATTGATACAGTTATGTTTAGCTAAAATCGCATAACAATTTTACCATTTGGTATAAATATAAAATTAAATCAAGCTTTTGACTCAACAGCATGGCACTTCGGTCAATTAAATCTTGATGCAAGAACAGGTATGATGTGCCGAATTGATACTTAACGAGTTCATTTTATGTCCAATTGGTTTCCCAAATGGCGTCCTTATGATGGCCACATGGAGCAGCGGCCGGTTTCAACCAATGAATACCTCCCCCCCTTGCAAAGTTTGGTACTGGGCATTCAGCATGCATTTGCCATGTTCGGTGCTACAGTTTTAGCCCCTCTATTAATGGGATTTAACCCAAATCTGGCAATTCTGATGTCTGGGATCTGTACCCTGCTGTTTTTCATCCTGACAGGCGGACGTGTTCCCAGCTATCTCGGTTCGAGTTTTGCCTTTATTGGGGTTGTCGCGGCAGCGACCGGGCACATTACCGGTTCCGGTGCCAATCCGAATTTGTCAGTTGCCTTAGGCGGTATTGTGGCCTGTGGAGTGCTGTATGCCCTGATTGGCTTTATGGTGATGCTCACCGGGACACGCTGGATTGAAAAACTGATGCCTCCTGTCGTAACAGGCGCGGTGGTGATGATTATTGGTCTGAATCTGGCACCGGTTACGGTCAAAGGCGTTGCAGGGCAATCATTCGAAATGGGGATGGCCCTCCTGACTGTACTCTGTATGGGACTGATTGCCGTGTTTAGCCGGGGCCTGCTACAGCGGCTACTGTTACTAGTCGGCTTGTTATTGGCTTATGCGCTTTATGCGCTACTGACCAATGGCTTAGGCTTCGGTAAAGCCATCGATTTTTCAGCAGTGGCTCAGGCAGCGTGGTTTGGCTTGCCTACTTTCTCCAGTCCTCGTTTTGAACTGAATGCCATGCTGATTATTGCCCCAGTCGCCCTGATTCTGGTCGCAGAAAACCTCGGGCATATCAAAGCGGTAGGTGCCATGACTGGTGAAAATCTCACCCCACAACTCGGTAAGGCCTTTGTCGCAGATGGCCTAGCCACCACGCTCTCAGGTAGCGTAGGCGCACCGGGTATGACCACCTATGGTGAAAATATTGGGGTAATGGCAGTCACCCGCGTGTATTCCACCATTATTTTTGTGATTGCCGGTATTTTTGCCATCTTTCTCGGTTTGTCACCGAAATTTGGTGCCATCATCAGTACCATTCCGAGCGCGGTTCTCACCGGGGCTTCAATTGTGGTGTTTGGGTTGATTACCATCGCTGGTGCCAAAATCTGGATTGAACACAAAGTGGATTTTTCCAACAACAAAAACCTGATTGTTGCTGCAGTGACCGTGATTTTGGGCGCGGGAAATTTTGAATTGACCTTGGGCAGTTTCAATCTAGGCGGCATCGGAACCGCGACTTTTGCCGCAATTCTGCTGAACTGGTTATTTAGCCTAAAAGATCCTAGCAATTGAGTGTTTATGTCATGTATTGAGCAGCCTTGAGGGCTGCTTTTTTTATGGAATTATTCAGTTTCCTGCTGTTTGTAGCGGTCTTCCAGTACGTTACTAAAAATGCTTTCAACCATCCAGATCCGGTATAAGCTGTTAAACACATAGCTTTGTCCATCAATGCGTAATTCCAGCACCGGAAAACCCGGCTGATGTTTGGCTGTGCACAACGCGTCATTCTGCTGCAACATGCTGACTACATCCACCTCGGCCAGCTGTTCAATTCCCAAAGCCTGCTGCATCTGCTGCAAATGGGCCTTAAAGGAAAAATCCTTACCTTTGGTCCAGACCGCTTTCAGGATTTCATACATGCCTTCCAACTGTTGCTCTTGCGGTACGCTATAGAACAAGTGAGCCATATTCAGCGCCGCCTCCTGGGTTGGGCGGCAGAATGGGGTAAATGCCACTTCGGTCCGTTTCGATAAACGGGTGGCCAGACTCCAGTCAAAAAAGTCACGGCGATGATAACCAATCGGATAAAGATTCAATTGGATATTATAGTAATCCGCCAGTTCTTCCTTGATATAGGCCAATAACAGCCAGCTGATCGGATCTTCCAGTGCAATAAACAGGTCGAGTTCAGGGTGCAGTGACTGAATCTCGGTGAGTGCTTCGGCATCGTTAATCAGATGCTCGCGCCATTCAATATGATTGATCAGAAAAATCGGGTTACCCGTCAGCAAATGCTGCTGTTTTAAACGCCGGGTCAAACGTAGCAAATCATCAACCGCATGGTATTGGCGTTCACCAAACTCGTAATAACTCACCAGAACAGGCATCTGATTAAACACCCGTTCCGGAATATCTTGTGGCGTGTGATGCTGGCTGGCCATTTGATACAGGGTTTTCAGCTTGCCATATTGCTGCTGCCACAGCATATGAAAGACATCTTCTAACAGATACAGAAAATTTTGCCCGCGTAAGGGTGTGTTTTTCAGAATAACCGTCGCTTGCTCCAGCGCTTCTTGTTTGGGTGTTTCCGGAAATTCATCAAAACCAAATCGATGCTGCTTGGCCAGAATTTTGGCATCGTTATAGCAATAGCTTTGCCACTCGGCCGTACTCATGCCATTGGGTGGCTCAGGTGCATAGCTAGAAATAACAATCTTCAGCGGTTTTAACTCATCGCTCAGGATTTCGTCCAGCTGCGCTAGGGTCTGTACGGCCAGATAACTATAAACATCATCCAGACGTAAATAGATACTCAACCCCTTCTCGGTCGAAAGCACCTCCTGTCGAGACGGTTTCTGGTAAAACCAGCTCGATCGAATTGGATCAAACCAACGGCGCAGCAGTGACATGAGAATGGCCTCGACAATATAAACCCTTGTATTCCTACAAGGGTTATATCAATTCAAAATCAAATGATCAATTACACATCCAGCTGAAGATCGGTCACCGCACCTTTATCGGCCCCAGCCGCCAGCTTGGCAAATTTGGCCAGAGCGCCTGAAGTGTAGTTCGGTTGCGGTTTGACCCAAGCAGCTTTACGGGCCGCCAGCTCTTCATCTGAAACATGCAGAGTAATTTCATGCGTTTCCGCATTGATGGAGATCTTATCACCATTTTGCACCAAACCAATCGGGCCACCTTCATACGCTTCAGGGGTAACGTGACCAATGACGAAGCCATGGCTGCCCCCAGAGAAACGGCCGTCGGTGATCAATGCCACAGACTGGCCGAGCCCTTTACCAATAATCGCCGAAGTCGGTTTCAGCATTTCCGGCATGCCTGGCCCGCCTTTTGGACCTTCACCACGGATCACCACCACTTCACCTTCCTGCACTTCACCATCCAGAATACCGCGCATGGCACCGACTTCACCTTCAAACACCCGCGCCGGGCCCTCGAAATACAGGCCTTCTTTACCGGTAATTTTAGCCACAGCTCCTGTTGGTGACAAATTGCCTTTCAAGATCACCAGATGGGAATCTTTTTTAATCGGGGCAGTAAATGGCATGATAATTTGCTGGCCTGCTGGGTAATCTTCCACATCCGCCAGGTTTTCGGCCAAGGTTTTACCGGTGACAGTTAAACAAGAACCATCCAGCATGCCGGCATCCAGCATGCGTTTCATTAAGGGCTGAATCCCGCCAATCGCAATCAGTTCCGACATGGAATACTTGCCCGATGGACGCACATCCGCAACTACCGGAATTTCAGCACCAATACGCGAGAAATCATCCAGGGTAATTTTTACGCCTGCCGTATGTGCCATTGCGATCAAATGCAGCACACCATTGGTGGATCCACCGAGTGCAATCAACACCTTGATGGCATTTTCAAAGGCCGCTTTGGTCATGATGTCACGTGGCTTAATGTCCAGACGTAGCAGATTCATCACTGCTGCACCCGCACGTTCACAGTCCAGTAATTTGTCTTTGGATACGGCTTCCTGCGCCGAGGAACCCGGCAAACTCATGCCTAGGGCTTCAATCGCAGAAGCCATCGAGTTGGCAGTGTACATGCCACCACAAGAACCGGGACCCGGAATCGCCACTTCCTCAATCTGCTTGACCTGAATTTCGCTGTATTCGCCTTTGGCGTGTTTACCCACCGCCTCAAACACCGAAATAATGTCGGTATTACCTTTACCCGGCTGGATCGACCCCCCATAAATAAACAGCCCTGGACGGTTTAAACGTGCCAGTCCCATCAAGCAGCCCGGCATATTTTTATCACAGCCCCCAATCGCGATAACGCCATCATAGCCCTGACAGCCCACCACTGCTTCAATCGAATCAGCAATAATCTCCCGTGACAGCAAGGAATATTTCATACCCTCAGTACCATTCGAGATCCCGTCGGAAATGGTAATGGTATTGAAAATAACACCCTTGCCACCCGCGCTACTCACGCCATTTTCCACTTCACGCGCCAGACCATCGATATGCATATTACACGGCGTAACATTCGCCCAGGTTGAGGCAATGCCAATTTGCGGTTTGTTAAAGTCTTCATCACGGAAGCCCACAGCACGCAACATGGAACGTGCAGGTGCATTTTCTACGCCATCAAAAACCGGGGAAGAATGTTCGCGGATGTTTTGTTTACTCATAGGGGGACTCCGTGGCTCAATGCTGGCCTTAATTACGATGGTTGTTATTCGCTTATCCTGAACAGATTGTATCGAACTGAATATTTTTGACCAAGACAAAATAGGTATCGCTGTACCGGTCGACCGTAAAACCCGTGGATTGAGGATTCGTCTTTTTAGCTCAATAGCACTACACGAAACCTCTCCTAGCAGTTGAGTTACAGCATAAAGCGGGTAATTTCAAATTCTAGAGCCCATAAAAAAGCACCCAACAATCACTTGTGGGTGCTTTTTTGAAAGCTGACGGACGAGAGATTAAATCTCGCGTACCGCACCTTTTGCTGCACTGGTGGTATGCATCGCATACGCTTTCAGGGCTTTGGAAATTTTACGCTTACGCTCTTCCACTGGATGCCAGCCTTTATGGTCTTGCGCTTCACGACGCGCAGCCATAGTGGCATCATCCACGTTCAGGTGAATGGTACGGTTTGGAATATCAATTTCGATGACGTCACCATCTTCTACCAGACCAATTGCACCACCTTCAGCGGCTTCTGGAGAAACGTGGCCAATCGAAAGACCTGAAGAACCACCCGAGAAACGACCATCGGTCAACAAGGCACATTCTTTACCCAAACCTTTCGATTTCAGGTAGCTGGTTGGATACAGCATTTCCTGCATGCCTGGACCACCACGTGGACCTTCATAGCGAATCACAACAACATCACCGGCTTTCACTTCGTGGCCAAGAATCGCATCAACAGCAGAATCCTGACTTTCAAAGACACGCGCTGTACCATTAAATTTCAGAATCGAATCATCCACACCCGCAGTTTTCACGATACAGCCATCCAATGCGATGTTGCCGTATAGGACCGCCAAACCACCATCTTTGGAGAAAGCATGTTCCGCATTACGGATCACGCCGTTTTCACGGTCACCATCCAAGCGTGAATAGTAACGGTCTTGCGAGAATGCAGTTTGTGTTGGTACACCGCCCGGTGCTGAACGGTAGAACTGATAGACTTGCTCATCTTCAGTGCGGATGATATCCCATTTGTCCAAGGCATCTTTCAAGGTTTTTTCATGCACGGTGCTAACCGAAGTTTGCAACAAACCGGCACGATCAAGTTCACCTAGAATCGACATGATCCCACCAGCACGGTGTACATCTTCCATATGCACATCATTTTTCGCTGGCGCGACTTTACATAACACCGGCACTTTACGTGACAAATGATCGATGTCCGACATGGTGAAATCCACGCCCGCTTCATTGGCAGCCGCCAACAGGTGCAATACCGTGTTGGTTGAACCGCCCATGGCGATGTCCAAAGTCATGGCATTTTCAAACGCCGCTTTAGTCGCGATTGAACGTGGCAGGATGCTGTAATCGTCTTGTTCATAGTGACGTTTCGCTAACTCAACAATCAATTGGCCTGCTCTTTCAAACAGTTTTTTACGGTTAGCATGAGTTGCCACGATTGAACCATTACCCGGCAAAGATAGACCCAGCGCTTCAGTCAAACAGTTCATCGAGTTGGCCGTGAACATGCCTGAACATGAACCGCAAGTCGGACAAGCTGAACGTTCGTATTCAGCCACTTCTTCATCAGTATAGTTGTCATCAGCCGCGACAATCATCGCGTCGATCAAATCGATGGCTTTTTCGTTGCCACGGATTTTGACTTTACCGGCTTCCATTGGGCCGCCAGACACAAACACTACCGGAATGTTCAGACGCATAGACGCCATCAACATTCCCGGGGTGATTTTGTCACAGTTGGAAATACACACCATCGCATCCGCACAGTGCGCGTTTACCATGTATTCGACTGAATCGGCAATCAAATCACGCGATGGCAAAGAATACAGCATGCCATCATGTCCCATGGCAATCCCGTCATCCACGGCAATCGTGTTGAATTCTTTCGCGACACCACCGGATGCTTGAATCTGTTCTGCTACCAGCTGGCCTAAATCTTTCAGGTGCACATGACCCGGTACGAACTGGGTAAATGAGTTGACCACCGCAATAATCGGTTTGCCAAAATCTTCATCCTTCATTCCCGTTGCACGCCATAAGCCACGTGCGCCAGCCATATTTCTTCCATGGGTCGATGTTTTTGAACGATAATCAGGCATTGTGTGTTTCCAACAAAGTTTGTGCTCGAAAGGAATCCTATAATCCCTTGCGCTGAAGGACCAGCTCTCTGGTCGGTGATCAGCAAAGATATCCTTTCATCATACTATGAGTTGCCCCTGAACGGATAAATCTAGATACGATCTTTTTTCAATCCAGCGGAATTTCATGCAATTCATTGCCTGATTGAAATGAATCTGTGGTGACTTTTTAGGTCTTCATCCGCTTTTGCCTTATACTTTGAGCAAGTTTATTTTGGATGGCATGCGTGAAAATCATTTTTGCAGGAACTCCTGAATTTGCAGCCGTTGCCTTGGCTGCCCTCCTGAAAACCGAGCATGAGATTGTCGCGGTCTATACCCAACCGGACCGTAAAGCCGGTCGCGGACAAAAGCTCACAGCCTCTGCGGTGAAACAGCTGGCACTTGAGCATGATTTACCGGTTTATCAGCCACTGCATTTTAAAAGCGCTACAGAAGAAGGTTTGGCAGCACAACAACAACTCAAAGAACTGAATGCCGATGTCATGGTGGTAGCTGCCTATGGCTTAATCCTGCCACAGGTGGTGCTGGATACACCCAAATATGGCTGCCTGAACATTCATGGTTCTTTGCTGCCACGCTGGCGTGGTGCCGCACCTATTCAACGTGCCATTGCCACCGGAGATCAGGAAACCGGTGTCACCATCATGAAAATGGCCGCGGGTTTGGATACCGGCGACATGATGTATAAAACCTATTGTCCAATTACCGCCGATGATACTTCGGCCACCCTGCATGACAAACTGGCTGTACAAGGTGCTGAAGCCATTGTGGCGGTGCTCGAATCCGAAGAAAAACTACAACACTATCTGGATAAACGTGAAGTGCAAGATGAAGCACTGACGGTTTATGCCCATAAGCTGTCTAAAGCAGAAGCCCGTATTGACTGGACCCAAGATGCTATCAGTATCGACCGCAATATCCGTGCTTTTAACCCATGGCCAGTGGCGTTTATTCCCCTCGATGAAAATAACAATTTGCGCGTTTGGGGTTCCCTGTTATCAGAGCAACCCGTCGAAGGAGAGATGCCGGGGACAATCCTCGCAATCGATAAACACGGCGTGCATGTTGCCTGTGGCAATCAGCAAGCAGTGTGTCTGACCAGTCTACAATGGCCGGGCGGCAAAGCCCTCAATGCGGTACAAATCGCACAAACTCAGAAACTTCAGGTAGGACAAGTACTCGCATGAATCAGCCTGAATCCTCATCACATCTCAATTTACGTGCACAAGTGATTCGTACCTTGCTCGCTGTCCAGCAAGGCCAGTCGCTATCCAGCATTCTTCCACTGCACTTGGCCAAAGTGAACGAACGCGATCGTGCCCTGTTCCATGAGCTGGTACTGGGTAGCCTGCGTCAGTGGTTCGCGCTGAAAAGCATTACCCTGCCGTTACTGGTGAAACCACTAAATAATGAAACCGTCGAAACCTGCCTCTATGTAGGTTTATATCAGTTGCTTTGTACCCGCATTGCCCCGCACGCTGCGATTTCCGAAACCGTCGATGCCACTAAACAGTTAGGTTTTCAGGCCCTCGGTGGCGTTGTGAATGCCATTCTGCGTCGTGTTTCACGTGAAACATCTGATTTCCAGCATGCCTTACAGCAAGCCCATGGTCTGCCAAGCTGGCTGTATAAACGTCTGAAAAAGGACTGGCCTGAACAGATTAATCACCTGTGTCAGGAGTTAAAACAGGTTGCACCACTCACGCTGCGTATTAACCAGCGCCAGATTGGCCGGGATGCCTACCTGAATAAACTGCAAGGCCTAGACATTCAGGCACGCGCTTGCACCTATTCACCGGTGGGAATTGTACTGGAGCAATCGGTACAAATCAGTGAACTTCCCGGCTATGCGCAAGGCTGGTTTTCGGTACAGGATGAACATGCACAGCTCTGTGCGCAAATCCTGCCGGATTTAACCGGTAAAACCGTGGTCGATGCCTGTGCGGCACCAGGTGGAAAAACTGCCCATCTACTGGAAAAATACAATCTAGCGCAACTCACGGCGCTTGATCAGGATGCCAAACGTTTACTGCGAGTTTCCGAAAATCTGGAACGCTTACAGTTAACAACCGGTACAGAGGTCGAAATTGTAGCTGCAGATGCAACCGAATGGACTGCGCCAGCAGCGCTAGACTGTATTGTGCTGGATGCGCCCTGCTCTGCCATTGGCGTCCTGCGTCGCCATCCAGACATCCGCCTATTACGTCAATCCAGCGACATCGCACAAACCATCGAACTGCAACAGCAGATTTTGCGACACATGTGGCAACAGCTGAAAGTGGGGGGGTATTTGCTCTATATCACCTGCTCGATTTTGAAAGCGGAAAATGAACAGCAAATGCAAAATTTCTTTGCTGAACATCTAGACGCCAAAGAAATTAAAATCGACGCCGCTTGGGGCATTGAACAGACGTATGGCCGACAGTTACTGCCTACAGCCCAAGGTGGTGATGGCTTCTTTTATTGCCTGATCCAGAAAGTGAGCTAATCACCCGACTATAGGCTCTCATCCAAAAACAAAAGTCATGATGTTGATACATCATGACTTTTTTATTTTGCTCAGAATAACGGTATGAAAGTGGAATTATTCATCCTCGACATCGAGAGATTCAGGATGGCGCATCAAATGTAGAATTGCCAGAATCAGTCCACCCCAGAGAAATACAATGGAGATTACCATCATAATGATTGCGGATGTATTCATCTTGTACTCCCTTTAGTCTTTCACTTTGCTCATGGCAATCGCCCCGAGAATACAGAAAATGATACTGCCCCAGCCAAAACAGAATTGCAGGCTCAAGCTGTAATCTCCATAACCTTGACGTAACAATGCACTTAAGGTGAGTAATAAAGTCGATAACAGCACCACCGGAGTAATCACCGTCAAGGTAAATTCCCAGGTACGACCCAGCTGAATGGTGGAAATGCTGTTGATGTGAATTTCAAACTGTTGCATCAAGGTTCGTTTAAACCAGGACACCATCACAATCGAAACCAAGGCACCCGACACAATCCCGATGTTATTGATAAAGTGATCAATAATATCCACCAGTTTAATGGCATTCGCAGTAGAAAACAGGAAAATGGAAACCGTAGCAGTAGCGCCACCAATAGTGGTCACTGCCCTGTTACGGCTCCAGTGAAGCTTGTCCTGCATCGCTGCAATCGGCACCTGCAAAATACTCACCATCGAGGTGATTCCCGCCACCGTCAATGAGGTAAAGAACAATAAACCGAACAGGTCTGCACCCGGCCCCAAGCTGGAAATCAGTTTTGGGAAAGCAATAAAGGCCAAACCGATCCCGCCGCTTACGACATTTTCAACCGATGTACCTGCTGCATGTGCCATAAAGCCCAATGCTGCAAATACGCCAATCCCAGCGAGAATTTCAAAGGAAGAATTGGCAAAACCAACGATAAAACCCGCTCCGGTCAGATTGGTTTTCGGTTTGAGATACGAGGCATAAGTCACCATGATGCCAAAACCGACCGACAAACTAAAAAAGATATGGCCATACGCCGCTAGCCAGACTTTATAGTCCTTCATCGCCGACCAGTTCGGGGTAAAAAAGGCATTTAAACCATCTGCTGCACCCGGCAAGCGTAACGCCTGAATCACTAGGATACTGAATAAAATGATCAATAAAGGCATAAAGATTTTGTTGGACAGCTCAACCCCTTTTTTCACGCCCCCATACAGGATCATCAGCACCACTGCCCAGACAGCGACCAAGGGCCAGAACAGGTGACGAATAAAGGTAAAATCAAAACCTGATGCAGATGAGGTTTGTAAGAAGGTATTAAAAAAGAACTTTTCCGGATCACTGCCCCAAGTCTGCCCGACCGAGAAATACACATAACTGCCTGCCCAGGTCAGTACACCCGCGTAGTACAGGGCAATCACCATACAGACACAAACCTGCCACCACCCCAGCGTTTCTGCAGGTTTATACAGTAAGCGGTAAGCTTTGGGCGGCGCACCATTACTGCGGTGCCCTGTTGCATAATCTAAAAACAATAGCGGCAAACCTGCGGTCAACAAGGCAATCAAATAGGGAATCAGGAAGGCACCGCCGCCATTTTCATAGGCCACATAAGGAAAACGCCAGATATTTCCCAAACCGACTGCTGAGCCTATTGCCGCGATAATAAAGCCTGATCGTGCGGACCAATTTTCACGATTTTCTGTCATAGAATACCTAAACCTTAGGTCACTTTACCTGCGCAGGATTGTTATTGTTATGCTGCAAGCCAGCAAAGTGCACTTTAAATCAATCTTGAATGTTCGCAGTTAGATCACACCTTTTGGGCGCAGCACTCTAAATAACAAACCAGCAGCCTTGATGAATGCTTGCTTAAAGCCAATCGATCAATTTTGCTTCTTTAATGCGTGCACAATACCCGTTTTTTATAAATTTTTCTGTAATTTCTCCTGTCTTTTTCGACGTTATAGCACTTTATTTTTATCAAACGGTCAATTTATGATTAGTTTCGATAGCTGACTAAAACTCATTCGACTGTTTAATTAAATTGAATAATCTTCCTTCACCAATTTATCGCGTAAAAAGAGATAAGCCGACAGATCAGATCAATAATCCATCGGCGAGATCTCTCAAGGGTTTTCCAGGTTTTTAATTTAAACTAAATAATCCAAACAGGCAGGTTTTACTTGTATTCCTACAGCTTAGTATTTAATTGCCAAAACCCGCTCCTCTTGCATATCACGAATCGCTGACTGGATCCCTTCACGTCCCAAGCCTGAATCTTTTACACCGCCATACGGCATATTATCAACACGGAACGTTGGCACATCATTGATAATTACACCACCGACCTGTAAATGATCCCAGGCATACAGCATTTTTTCCAGACTCTGCGTATAGACACCGGCTTGTAAACCAAAACGGCTGGCATTGATCCGTGCAATGCCCTGCTCAAACTTTTTGTACTTCTCCAAAATCGCAACAGGACCAAACACTTCATTCTGATACACATCCAAACTTGGATCGACTTTTTCCAACAGGGTCGGATCAAACAGTACCCCCTTCAGCTTGCCACCTGCCAAGATTTTTGCACCCTGCTGTTCGGCCTGATCGACCCATTGTTTCAAACGTAATGCTTCCGAGGCCTTAATCATCGGCCCCACCAAGGTTGTGGTTAAGTTTGGATCGGCTGCCTGAATTTTCTTCAGTTTTGCGACGAGTTTCTTTTTCACTTCGCTGTAAATATCGGTATGCACCAAGATGCGCTGTACACTGATACAGACCTGACCCGCATGGCCATAAGCTGCCGCAATCAATCGGTCAATCAGCGCATCACTAATTTCCGTATCGGGTTCAATCATCACTGCCGCATTGCCTCCGAGTTCCAGAGTGACCTTTTTACGGCCTGCACGGGCTTTCATATCCCAGCCCACGATATCAGAACCAGTAAAACTCAATAGCTTGAAACGTTCATCTGTCACCAAAATGTCAGCATCCTGACGTTCACAGGGCAAAATCGAAAAAGCGCCTTTTGGAAGATCGGTTTCCGCCAGAATCTGGGCAATTTTAAGCGCTGACAGTGGAGTAAGACTCGCCGGTTTCAGTACAAAAGGACAACCTGCTGCAATTGCAGGTGCAATTTTATGTGCAGTTAAATTCAGCGGGAAATTAAACGGACTAATCAAGGAAACCGCACCGATCGGCACATGCTTGACCATGCCCCGATAAGCAGCTGCGGCGGGTGTCACAGCCAACGGAATCATCCGGCCCTCATCAAGTTGAGTCACCGCATCCGCAGCCAGCTGAAATGTATTGATTAGACGTTCAACCTCGGCTGCTGCTGCCAGTCGCGGCTTACCGCCTTCCTGCACCAGAATATCGGTCAGTTCACCGTGCAATTGCTGAAAACGCTGCACACAATGCAATAAGATTTGCTGTTTCTGGAATGGCTTTAAGGCTGCCATAGCCGCTTCTGCCTGAACGGCAGCACTCATCGCTTGCTCTAACACCACCGAGTTGGCCAATGCAACACGTGCAAATGTCTGACCACTAAACTTATCTTCTACTTCTAGCCATTTTCCGGTTTCACAAGCTTTCCCGGCCACATATAAGGGATAATCCAGAACCATTTCGCTGCGACTGCTCATTGCCATTCCTCAACAGAATTTCTTTCGATGCCTGAAAAATCGACATAATTGCTATATGATGCGCTCATTTATATCGATAACGTCAATTTATTTTTCACTATAAGATTCTTTTTGGAGTCATATCAATGCATAAAACATGGACTTTCCTCAGCGTAGCAGCTCTCCTTGGTTGCAGTTCTTTAGCTCAAGCCGATCTTGTGGCCGTCAAAGGCAGCGTTGACTACTGGTATACAGAAGGTGATGCCAATATGGCCCCACAAAGCCAGAGTGATCTCTCCTTAGATCAAAAAGGTTCAGCACAAGTGACGCTGGCCATTGAACACCCTGTTCCATTATTACCCAATGTCAAATTGCGCTATAGCAAAATCGATAACCAGACAGAACAGCAGATTGCCAATACCCCTGTCTATGACATTCAAATGGAAAATGCTGACTACATTCTTTACTACGAGTTACTCGATAATGTCGTGAGCGCAGATCTTGGTATCGCTGCGAAACAAATCAATG
>JACCEE010760592.1_pt1 | contig 29906 bp, 28 predicted proteins | sample 7449931 | NCBI WGS metagenome assembly JACCEE01 (sample SAMN15323457, study PRJNA562643) | freshwater metagenome | isolation source: river surface water | place: USA:Blue River Watershed | collected 2017-08-19 | reverse complement strand
GTTGCCACAGCGCGGTGTTGGTGGCCAGCTTGAGGCTGGGCGAAGGCGCGCAACCGTAGGCGCTGCCGCGTCCGGTGGTGAAGCAGATCAGGTTGGCGCCGCCCGCCACCTGGCCGGTGGCACTCACCGGGTCGTAGCCGGGGGTGTCCATGTAAACGAAGCCGCGTGCCTTGACGGGCTCGGCGTACTCATACACCGCCTGCAGGTTGCTGGTGCCGCCCTTGGCCACCGCACCCAGCGACTTTTCCAGGATGGTGGTCAGGCCACCGGCCTTGTTGCCGGGCGAGGGGTTGTTGTTCATTTCGCCGCCGTTGGAAGCGGTGTACTGCTCCCACCAGCGGATGCGCTCGATCAGCTTGTGCGCGATTTCGGGCTTCACAGCGCGGCGCGTGAGCAAATGCTCGGCACCATAAATTTCGGGCGTTTCACTCAGGATGGCGCTGCCGCCGTGCTGCACCAGCAGGTCCACCGCTGCGCCCAGCGCCGGGTTGGCGCTGATGCCCGAATAACCGTCCGAGCCACCGCACTGCAGACCGACCACCAGATGCTCGGCGCTGCAAGGCTCGCGTTGGACGGCGTTGGCCTTGGGCAGCATTTGCTCGATGAGCGCGATGCCTTTTTGCACCGTCTTGTGCGTGCCGCCGGTGTCCTGGATGTTGAACACCTGCAGGCTTTCGCCCTCGCGCAGGCTGCTGTGGGCCAGCCAGGTGCCCAGCTGGTTGCCTTCGCAGCCCAGGCCCACCACCACCACGCCCCAGAAGTTGGCGTGCGTGGCGTAACCGGCCAAGGTGCGTTCCAGCAGTTTCAGGCCCAGGCCGTCGGTGTCCATGCCGCAGCCGGTGCCGTGGGTGAGGGCCACCACACCGTCGATGTTTGGGAAATTGGCCAGCGCAGCGGGGTTGGTGCGGCGCGAGAAATGGTCGGCGATCGCGCGGGCGGCGGTGGCCGAGCAGTTCACGCTGGAGAGCACCCCAATGTAGTTGCGCGTGGCCACGCGGCCATCAGAGCGTTTGATGCCCTGGAAGGTGGCTTGCTTGCGCGGCGCTTCGGGCTTGACGTCTTGTCCGATGGCGTAGTCGCGCTCGAAGTTGCCCTTCTCGGGGCCCATGTTCAGGTTGTGCGTGTGCACATGCTCGCCGGGGGCAATGGCCTGGCTGGCAAAACCAATGATCTGGTTGTAGCGGCGCACCGGCTCGCCCACCGCGATGGCGCGGGTGGCGACCTTGTGGCCGGGCGGCACCAGGCCGCGCACGGCCACGCCGTCCACTGTGGCGCCACTCATGAGCTGGCTGCGCGCAATGATGACGTCGTCGGCGGGGTGGAGGCGAATGAAGTTCGACATATCTGATCGGTCACGCAAAGGTCAAAAGAATTGCTTGGGCAGCCACAGCACCAGGCTGGGCATGTAGGTGATGACGACCAGGCTGCCCAGCAGCGGGAACAGCCAGGGCAGGATGGCCACGGTGGTGCGTTCCACACTCAGCTTGGCCACGCGGGCCAGCACGAACAGCACCATGCCCATGGGCGGGTGCAGCAGGCCGATCATCAGGTTGAGCACCATGACCAGACCGAAGTGCACCAGGTCGATGCCCAGTTGCTGGCAGATCGGCACCAGGATCGGCACCAGGATGGTGATGGCGGCGGTGGGTTCGAGGAAGCAGCCCACAAACAGCATGAGCGCGTTGGCCAGCAGCAGGAACATCCAGGGTTCGGTGGTGAAGCCCAGCACCCACTGGCCAATCGCGGTGGTCACGCCGGTGGCTGTGAGCATCCAGCCGAAGATGCTGGCGGCGGCCACGATGAACAGCACCGTCGAGGTGGTTTCCACCGTGTCCAGGCAGATCTTCACGAACATCTTGAAGTTGAGCGTGCGGTACCAGAAGAAACCCAGCACGATGGCCCAGACGCAGGCGGCGATCGCGCCTTCGGTCGGAGTGAACACGCCGGTGGTCATGCCGCCGATCAGCAGCACGGGCGTCATGATGGGCAGCACGGCCTGGAAGTTGAACACCTTGTCGGCCACAAACAGCAAGATGAGTGCGCCGAACACCGTGGCTTGCGCGGGCAGGCCCGCGGTTTGCACCAGCCACCACAGGCCCAGCGGCCAGCCAATGACCACTGCGGTTTCGATCAGGGCCTTGATGACGCGGGGCCACTCGAACTTGATGTCGCCGCCCCAGCCGTTTTTGTGGGCAAAGTAGGCCACCGTCAGCATCATCAGGATGGCCATCAGTGCGCCCGGCAGGATGCCGGCCAGGAACAGGGCGCCGACCGAGACGTTGGCCATCATGCCGTAGATGACGAAAGGCAGGCTGGGCGGAATGATGGGGCCCAGCGTGGCCGATGCGGCCGTGACACCGACCGCGAATTCGGTCTCGTAGCCATGGTCCTTCATGGCCTTGATCTCGATGGTGCCCAGGCCAGCGGCGTCGGCAATGGCGGTGCCGCTCATGCCGGCAAACACCACCGAGCCCACGACGTTGACGTGGCCCAGGCCGCCCTTGAGCCAGCCCACGAGCGCCAGCGCGTAGTTGTAGATGCGGTTGGTGATGCCGGCGTTGTTCATCAGGTTGCCGGCCAGGATGAAGAACGGCACGGCCAGCAGCGGGAAGCTGTCGATGCCCGAGACCATGCGGTGGATCACCACAAAGGGGGGCGAGCTTTGCACGAAGAACAGGTAAATCAGTGAAGCGCCGGCCATGGCGATCGCGACCGGAATGCCGCCGCTCATGAGCAGCAAAAAGAGGATTTTCAGCATGGGGTGTGTCTCGGTGGGTCAGCGGTCATTCATGTCGGATTCGGGACGCTGCAACACGCTGTAGCCGCGTTGCCAATGCACCTTCATGACCCAGATGGCACGCAGGCACATGGCGGCAAAGCCCGTCAGCACCACGCCGTAGACGATGTTCATGGGCAGGTCGATGATGGTCATCTTGTAGCTGCCCAGCTTTTCCATCATCTGGCCGGTGAGCACGGCGGCGGTGCCAAAAAAGGCGATGCGCAGCAGATCGACCAGGGTGCTCATGGCGCGCGCCAGCGGCGCGGGCATGTAGCGGTAGAAAAAGTCCACATGGATGTGGTTGTTCTTGGCCACGCCAATGGCCGCGCCGGTGAAGACGGTGGCGATCAGAAAGTAGCGTGCGATCTCTTCCGTCCACGAGGCGGAGTTGTTGAGTGCGTAGCGGGTGAAGAACTGGTAGAAAACGGTGACGCCCAGCAGCCAGAAAAAGCCCAGGGCCGCCCAGGCCTCCACAGGGGTATCCGACAGGTCCACCGCGTCGTCGGTGGCATGAAACTGGCCGTCGTCGCCCATGACCTTGGGACCGGCATCGAGGTCCACAACGTTGCCCATATTGAATCCTTGAAGCGAAAAATAGGCCAGGCGCGTGGCCTGGCCCCTTGCAGGCTTACTTGGCGGCCTGGATCTTGTCGAAGTCGGCGCGGGTGAAACCCATCGACTCCAGGGGGGCGTTCTTCAGCACGGCGTCCTGGAAGGTCTTGCGGTCCACCTGCACGATCTGCAGGCCTTTTTTCTTGAACTCGTCCACCAGCTCGGCTTCACGCTTCTTGATCTTGGCGGTGGCGCGGGTGGCGGCCTCCTGCGTCACGTCCATGAACATCTTTTTCTCGGCGTCGCTCAGGCGGTTCCACAGGTGCGGGGCCACCTGTGTGGTCAGGCCGTCCACAATGTGGCCGGTGAGCATGATGGCCTTTTGCACTTCGTAGAACTTCTTGGCCTCGATGGTGGTGAGCGGGTTCTCCTGTGCTTCGACGGTGCCGTTTTGCAGGGCCAGGTAGACCTCGGCAAAGGCGATGGGCGTGGGGTTGGCGCCGCAGGACTTGGGCGTGGCGGTGTAGGCGGGCACGTCGGGCACGCGGATCTTCAGGCCCTTCATGCCTTCGCAGGTGGTGAAAGGTTTTTGTGCGGTGGTGTGGCGGGCGCCGTAGTAGGTGTAGGCCGTGATCTGGATGCCGGTTTTCTCGCGGAATTCCTTGACCATTTCCTGGAACACCGGGCTCCTGGAGTAGGCCAGCAGGTGGTCGCCGTCACGGAAGATGAAGGGGTAGTAGGCAATGCCCAGGCGCGGGTAGGTGCGGGCGGCGAACGAGGTGCCGCTGATGATCATGTCCACCGTGCCCAGCGTCAGGCCCTGGTTGATGTCGGTCTCTTTACCCAGTGTGGAGGCGGGGAAGACCTGGATGTCGAACTTGCCGTTGCTGCGCTTCTTGATTTCCTCGGCCGCCCACACCGACTCGGTGTGGTAGGGCTCGGAGGTTTCGTAGGCGTGGGCCCATTTGAGCTTTTGCTGGGCCTGTGCGGCGGTGCCGAGCATCAGCGTGCCGAAGGCCACGGCGCCGAGGGCGGCCAGTGTTTTGAGGGTGAATCGTTTGCTCATCGTTGTCTCCTGGTTGAAATGGTTGGGGTGGGGGACTGCAAAAGGGTCAGGCCTGGGCTCAGGTGCTCGCGGGCCAGTTGGCGCTGTAGCGTTTGTGTGCCTGCTTGAGGTGTTTGTTCATGGCCTTGCGGGCGGCGGCCGGGTCGCGGGCTTCGATGGCGGCCAGCACCTGTTCGTGTTCGGCAATGGCGGCCTGCCAGGACTCGGGGCTTTCAAAGTAGTCGCCCAGGCGCTCAAACAGTTGTCCATCGCGGGCCTGCCAGTAGCGCTGCACCGTGTCGAGCAGTACACCGTTGCCGCAAGCCTGGGCAATGGCGGCGTGAAAAGCTTCGTCACCGTGGCGGGGCACTTCCTGTCGTGCGGCGGCTTCGCGCATTTGCGCCAGGCCCTCGCGCATGGCCTGGATGTCGGCTTGCTGAGCGTGTGTGGCCGCCAGCGCGGCCACTTCGGACTCGACCACCAGGCGCGCACTCATGACTTCGAGTGGACCCCACGACGTGGGCGCGTCTTCGGCTTCGGGACTGGCCGCTTTGGGGGTGTTGGAGCGCACATAAATGCCCGAGCCGGTGCGCACTTCGATCATGCCCTCCACTTCGAGCGCGATCAGTGCTTCGCGCACCGAGGGGCGGCTCACGCCCAGTTGCGTGGCCAGATCCCGTTCGGCAGGCATGCGCTGGCCCAGGGCGAATTCGCCCTGCACGATCAACGAGCGCAGTTGTTCGGCAATCTGGCGGTACAGGCGTTGGGGTTCGACGGCTTGCAGGGGCATGGATCAGGGATAACGCGAATTGGACAAGTGGTCAGACCAGTTGCACAATCATCACATGTTTGGAATTCGCCGGTCAAGCGATTCGGCCTCCGAACAAACCCGCATGTCAGTCACCCACACAGGAAGCACATGAGACTTCAAGGCAAAACCGCCCTCATCACCGCCGCAGGCCAGGGCATCGGCAAAGCCACCGCGCTGGCCATGGCCCAGGAGGGCGCACAGGTCTGGGCCACCGACGTGAACGCCGAACTGCTCAAGGCGTTGGACGGCGTGGCCAACATCCGCACCGCCAAGCTCGATGTGCTCGACAAGGCCGCCATTGCCGCTTTTGTGAAGCAGGCCGGGCGCATTGACGTGCTCTTCAACTGCGCGGGCTTTGTGCACAACGGCACCATTCTGGAAGCCTCCGACGCCGACTGGGACTTCGCCTTCAATTTGAATGCGCGTGCGCAGTTCTGGATGATCCAGGCGGTGCTGCCGGTCATGCTGGCCAACGGCGGCGGCAGCATCATCAACATGGCCAGCGTGTGTTCGAGCGTGCGCGGCCTGCCCAACCGCTTCATCTACGGCGCCAGCAAGGCTGCGGTGATCGGCTTGACCAAGAGCGTGGCCGCCGACTATGTGGCGCGCGGCATCCGCTGCAACGCGATCTGCCCCGGCACGGTGGACACGCCTTCGCTGCAGGACCGCATCAACGCCCAACCCGACCCGGCGGAAGCCCGCAAGAACTTCATCGCCCGCCAGCCCATGGGCCGGCTGGCGCAGGCGCACGAGATCGCGCCCATCGTGTTGTTCCTCGCCTCCGACGAGTCACAGTTCGCCACGGGCAATGCCTACATGGTGGACGGCGGCATGACCATTTAAAGAGACACAGAGATGAACCAACTGGACATGAAGGGCCGCCATGCGGTCATCACCGGCGGCGCGGCCGGCTTGGGTTTCGCCATCGCGCAGCGCATGCTGGCTTCGGGCGCCACCGTCACGCTGTGGGACCGCGACGAGGTGGCGCTGGCTGGCGCTGCCAAAGCCTTGGGCGCCGGGGTGGCCACGGTGCAGGTCGATGTGACCAGCCACAACAGCGTGGTGCAGGCCGTGGCGCAAACCGCGCCCAAGGTGGACGCGCTGGTCAACAGCGCGGGCATCACCGGCCCCAACACGGCCCTGACCCACTACCCGGTGGACGCCTGGCAGCAGGTGATGGCCGTCAACATCAATGGCATCTTCCATTGCTGCCGCGAGATCGTGCCGCTGATGCAAAAAGCCGACTATGGCCGCATCGTCAACATCGCCAGCGTGGCTGGCAAAGACGGCAACCCCAATGCCAGCGCTTACAGCACGAGCAAGGCCGCGGTGATTGGCCTGACCAAGTCGCTGGGCAAGGAACTGGCCAGCACCGGCATCCGCGTCAACTGCGTGACGCCCGCAGCTGTGAAGACCGCGATCTTTGATCAAATGACGCCCGAGCACATTCAGTTCATGCTCTCCAAGATCCCGATGGGCCGCTTTGGTACGCCCGAAGAGGTTGCGGCCATGGTGGGCTGGCTGTGCACAGAAGATTGTTCGTTTTCCACTGGCGCGGTGTTCGACCTGTCGGGCGGCCGTTCCACGTATTGATTGCACCCTGAGTTCATCTGAAAGGACAACATGAAACTCGTTCGCTATGGCCAACCCGGCAAGGAAAAACCCGGCCTCATCGACGCAGACGGCAAACTGCGTGACCTGAGTGGCGTGATTGCCGATGTCACCCCCGAGCACCTGTCGGACAAGGCGCTGGCCAAGCTGGCCAAGCTCAAGACCGACAAGCTGCCGCTGGTCAAAGGCAAGAAGCGTTTTGGCGCGCCTGTGGCGCGTGTGGGCAAGTTCATCGCCATCGGCCTGAACTACGCCGACCACGCCGCCGAGTCGAACATGCCGATCCCCAAAGAGCCGATCGTGTTCATGAAGTCCACCACCTGCATCCAGGGCCCGGATGACGACGTGATGCTGCCCAAGGGCTCGAAGAAAACCGACTGGGAAGTGGAGCTGGGCATCGTGATCGGCACCCGCGCACGCTATGTGTCGCAAAAAGACGCCGTCAACCACGTGGCCGGTTACTGCACCATCAACGACGTGAGCGAGCGCGAATACCAGCTCGAGCGCGGCGGCACCTGGGACAAGGGCAAGGGCTGCGACACCTTCGGCCCCATCGGCCCCTGGCTGGTCACGCGCGACGAAGTGCCCAACCCGCAAAACCTGGCCATGTGGCTGGACGTGAACGGCGTGCGCATGCAAAACGGCTCGACCAAGACCATGATTTTTGGCGTGGCCAAGCTGGTGAGCTATGTGAGCCAGTTCATGACGCTCGAACCCGGTGATGTGATCACCACCGGCACCCCGCCGGGCGTGGGCATGGGCATCAAGAAAGACGGTAAACCGGCCCCGATCTTCCTCAAGCGCGGCGACGTCATGACGCTGGGCATCGAGGGCCTGGGCGAGCAGACCCAGAAAGTGGTGGCCTTCAAGGCCTGATCGTCTCCGAGAGGGGCTTCTCGGGATTTACCCTCAAATCCCGCTGAAACTGCGCCTTTAAGGTGGAATTCGTGCAAAATAGAACGACCGTTCTATTTTGCACGCCATGACTTCACGTTCCACCTCTTACCGCCCTGTATTGAGCGCTGTGGCCCCCGAGCCGGCCAAGCGCGCCCTGCTCAAAGGGCAGCAGACCAAGGCCGCCATCGTTGAGGCGGCGCTGGGCTTGGCTTCGCAGATTGGCCTGGAGGGCTTGTCGATCGGGGCGTTGGCCGAGATCGCCGGCATGAGCAAGTCTGGCGTGTTCGCGCATTTTGGTTCGCGCGAAGAGTTGCAGATTTCCGTCATCCGCGAATACCACGACCGTTTTGAACAAGCGGTGTTCTACCCGGCCATGCAGGCGCCGCGTGGTTTGCCCCGCCTGCAAACCCTGTTTGACAACTGGACCACGCAGACCTCGACCGAAATCGATTCGGGCTGCATCTACATCAGCGGCGCGGTCGAGTTTGATGACCGCAGCGGCCCCGTGCGTGATGCGTTGGTGTCGACAGTGACGACCTGGCAGGCGGCCGTGCGACGCGCGGTCGAACAGGCGCAAGAAGAAGGCCATCTGGTGCGTGAAGTGGACCCGCTGCAAGTCGCTTTCGAGATCCATGGCCTGATCCTGGCGCTGCATTACGAGGCCCGTTTCCTCAAGGTGCCGGGCGCTGCCGAGCGTGCGCGCCAGGGCTTTGCGCGCATTCTGGAACGCTACCGCACGCCAAGGACACCGTCACGCGCCTGAAGCCGATTCGATTCAACCTTCCCGTTTCCAAAATCCTCATCCGGAGATTCCCATGCCCATCTACAACCCGCCCCTGCGCGACATGCAATTTGTGCTGCACGAACTGCTCGATGTCGGCAACGCCCTCAAGGCCATGCCCAAGCACGCCGATGTGGACGCCGACACCATCAATGCCGTGCTCGAAGAGGGCGGCAAATTCGCGGCCGAAGTGGTGTTCCCGCTCAACATCAGTGGCGACGCGCAGGGCTGCAAGCTTGACCGCGACACGCACGAAGTCACGCCGCCCGATGGCTTCAAGGCCGCTTATGACCAGTACATTGCGGGGGGGTGGCCCGCGCTCAGTTGCGACCCCGAATACGGTGGCCAGGGCCTGCCCTTTGTGGTCAACCAGTGCTTCTACGAGATGCTCAACTCGTCCAACCAGGCCTGGACCATGTACCCGGGCCTGAGCCATGGCGCCTACGAGTGCCTGCATGCGCATGGCACGCCTGAACAAAAAGCCACCTATCTGCCCAAGCTGACCAGCGGCGAGTGGACCGGCACCATGTGCCTGACCGAGCCGCACTGCGGCACCGACCTGGGCCTGCTGCGCACCAAGGCCGAGCCACAGCCTGACGGTACCTACCGCATCACCGGCCAGAAGATTTTCATCAGCGCTGGTGAACACAATATGGTGTCCAACATCGTGCACCTGGTGCTGGCGCGCCTGCCCGACGCGCCCCCCGGCTCCAAAGGCATCAGCCTGTTCCTGGTGCCCAAGTTCAACGTGAAGGCCGACGGCGCTTTAGGCGATCGCAACGGCATTTACTGCGGCGGCCTGGAGCACAAAATGGGCATCCACGCCAACGCCACCTGCCAGATGGTGCTGGACGGCGCCGTGGGCACGCTGGTGGGCCAGCCCCACAAGGGGCTGGCCGCCATGTTCGTGATGATGAACGCCGCCCGCCTGGGCGTGGGCAACCAGTCGCTCGGTCTGACCGAAGTGGCCTACCAGAACGCCCTGGCTTACGCCAAGGACCGTGTGCAGATGCGCTCGCTCTCGGGCGTGAAGGCACCAGGCAAGTCGGCCGACCCCATCATCGTTCACCCCGATGTGCGCCGCATGCTGCTCACAGCCAAGGCCTGGGCCGAAGGTGGGCGTGCGCTGGCCTGCTACGGCGCCTTGCTGCTCGACCAGGAGCTCAACCATCCCGACGAAGCCCAGCGCAAAGATGCGGCCGAACAACTGGCCCTGCTCACGCCCATCATCAAGGCCTTCATCACCGACAACGGATTCGACGCGGCGGTGCAGTGCCAGCAGGTGTATGGCGGCCACGGCTTCATCAAGGAATGGGGCATGGAGCAGTTTGTGCGCGATGCCCGCATCAACATGATTTATGAGGGCACCAACACCATCCAGTCGCTCGATTTGCTGGGCCGCAAGGTGCTGGGCAACAACGGCGCCAGCCTCAAGAAATTTGGCGCGCAGGTCGAGGCCTTCATCCGCGCCGAAATGGCCAACGAGGCCATGGGGGAATTCGTCAAGCCGCTGGCCGATCTGGGCCAGAAAATCACCCAGCTGACCGGAGAAGTCGGCATGAAGGCCATGGGCAATGCCGACGAAGTGGGTGCCGCTGCGGTGGACTACCTGCGCGTGGTCGGCCACATGGTCTATGGCTACTTCTGGGCGCGCATGGCCAAGGTGGCGCTCGACAAGATCGCCCAGGCCGAAGAGGACGCCCAGCGCCCCGACCCCTTCTACCTGGGCAAGGTGCAGACGGCGCGTTTTTACTTCACGCGCCTGATGCCCGAAACCTCCAGCCTGATGCGCCGCATCCGTGCGGGCAGCGATGTGCTGCTGGACACCGACGCCGCTTTGGCCTGACCCGAAAGAGAGACGCCATGCACAAAATGTGGTTTGTGGGCCTGTTGGCCTTGTCTGGCTGGGCGCAAGCCCAGATGAGTCCGGTCGGTCTGTGGCAAAGCATCGACGATGGCAATGGTCAGGCCAAAGCCGAAATCTCGATTGCCCAGCGGCCTGACGGCACCCTGGCGGGCCGGGTGGAGCGCTCGTTGGTGCCCCACACCACCACCGATGTCAACTGCGTGCTGTGCACCGATGACCGCAAGAACCAACCCAAGATCGGCATGGAGATCATCCGTGGCGGCAAAAAGACCGAGGGCAAAGACGTCTGGGAAGGCGGCAAGATCCTCGATCCGGAAAATGGCAAAGAGTACAGTTTGCGACTGACACCCACCGACGGCGGCCGCAAACTTGAAGTGCGCGGCTACATCGGCGCCCCCATTCTGGGGCGCACCCAGGTGTGGAACCGCATCCGTTGACCCAAACCACAACACAGCACCATGTCCGACATCCTCAAGCACACCGACGCCGGGGTCATGACCCTGACCTTCAACCGCCTGGACAAGAAGAATTCCATCACCAGCGACATGTATGCGGCTTTGGCCGATGGCATTGAACAGGCGAAAAACGATGCCAGTGTGCGCGTGGTGGTGATCCAGGGCCACGAGAGCATCTTCAGCGCGGGCAACGACATTGGCGACTTTCTGAACAAGCCACCGTCCACACAAGACTCGCCGGTGTTCCGCTTCTTGCGCGGCATCGCGACGTTCGAAAAACCCTTGATCGCAGCTGTGGCCGGTCCCGCAGTGGGCATCGGCACCACGCTGCTGTTCCATTGCGACCTGGTCTATGCCGGTGACAACGCGGCCTTTTCCATGCCTTTCGTCAACCTGGGCTTGTGCCCCGAAGCGGCATCAAGCCTCTTGGCACCGCGCATGTTCGGCTACCACCGCGCTGCCGAGGCCTTGCTCCTGGGCGAGCCTTTCTTTGCCGAGGCCGCGCAGGAAGTGGGCTTGGTCAACCGTGTGCTGCCACCCATGGAAGTGAACGGCTACGCCCAGGCACAAGCGCGCAAGCTGGCGGCCAAGCCGCTGTCTTCGCTGGTCGAAACCAAGCGGTTGATGAAAGGCAGCCAGCAGACCGAGGTGCTGGCGCAGATGGACACCGAAGGGCAGAGCTTTGGTCGCATGCTGCGTGAGCCTGCTGCCCGTGAAGCGTTTGGCGCCTTTGTCGAGAAGCGCAAACCCGACTTCAGCAAGCTTTAAGCTGTCTGCATGGTTCACCGTGACACTCCCCCTGTGGTCTTCGAGCTCGAGTACCTTGAAGGTTTTCGGCAAATCTTCGAAGAAAAAATCGTTTTTAACCAGACACTGGGTCTGAAGCTGACCCACATCGAGCCAGGGCGGGTGCAGGCCCGCATCGACATGCGCCATGAGCTGGTTGGACATTTCGCCTACAACCGAATCCATGGCGGCGTGATCAGCGCCGCACTCGATGCGATGGGCAGCGCTGCTGTCATGGCTGCGGCGGCGGCCAAGCACATGGACGAAGAACCGACCAAGCGGCTGGAGCGCTTCACCAAGCTGGGCACCATCGATTTGCGCATCGACTACCTGCGTCCGGGTATCGGTGCGTTTTTCACCATCGATGCCCACTGCCTGCGTGTGGGTTCGCGTGTAGGCACGGCGCGAATGGACTTTTGCGGTCCGGATGGCACTCTGATGTCGGCTGGCGCCGCCGCGTACATCGTCTCCTGATGGGCGGGGTCAGTGGCCTCGGCCCGCACGGTACATGCCGTGGGTCTTGCGGCTCAGGACGCCTTGTGCGGCCAGCTTGTTCATCGACGGGCTGGCGTGGGCGTGTGTGATGGCCAGGCCCAAAGCGTCGGCCGCATCCTGGCGTGGCACCACGGGCAGCTGCAGCAGGCGTTTGACCATTTCCTGCACCTGTGACTTGGCGGCGCGGCCGTGGCCGGTGACGGCCTGCTTCATTTGCAGCGCGGTGTATTCGGCCACCGCCAAGTCGCACGACACCAGCGCCGTGACACAGCAGCCGCGCGCCTGGCCCAGCATGAGCGAGGCCTGCGGGTTGACGTTCATGAAGGTGATCTCCACCGAGGCCACATCGGGCTGGTAGCGGGCGTGGATTTCACGGATGCCGTCGTAAATGACTTTCAGCCGTGCGGGCAGGTTGCCCATCTCGCCCTTGGTGGTCTCGATCACACCACTGGCCACGTAAGTCAGCTTCGATCCGGTCATGTCGATGACGCCAAAGCCGGTGGTTTGCAAGCCTGGGTCGATGCCCAAAATCCTGAGGTTGGCAGGGACGCTCATGGCAATACCGCGCTGTTCATGCGGCCCACGATCACCTCGGCGCGTTCGGCCAGGTAGGGCGAGTTGGGCAGCTTCTCGAAATAGCGGGGGCGCGGCAGCATGACCGCCAGGCGTGCGGCCTCCCAGGCGTTGAGTTGCGAGGCCGGTTTGCGAAAGTAATGCTGCGATGCAGCTTCTGCACCGAACACACCTTCACCCCATTCGACGCTGTTGAGGTAGATCTCGAGGATGCGGCGCTTGGGCAGCAACAGCTCCAGCATCTGTGTCAACAGCATTTCCTGCCCTTTGCGCAAGAGCGTGCGTTCACCCGAGAGAAAGAGGTTTTTGGCCAGTTGCTGGCTGATGGTCGAGCCTCCCACCACCTTGGCCTGGGGCGCGGGCGCGCCCGGGCGCTGGTGGGCTTGGCGGTCGGCGCGGGCCTGCGCCTTGGCATTTTTGTCCCAGGCTTTCTCCACCGCGTCCCAGCGGATGCCGCCGTGGCTGGCAAACACATCGTCTTCGGACGCAATCACCGCCCGCTGCAGGTTTTTGGAAATTTCGGGCAGGGCTTTCCATTCCTGACGCCAGGGCAGGTGGTGCTGGCGCTGCACGATCTGCCAGATCTGGCTGCGCTCGAAGCTGGTGGACTCAGGGGCCAACCAGGCCATGGTGGCCACGCGCAGCACAAAAAACAGCTGCAAGGCCACCCCGGCCAACAGGCACAGGGTGAGCCATTTGAGCAGCGGCCGCATGTCAGTTGCCGTCGGCAGGGGCTTCGTTCACGTCCACGGCGATGCGCAGCGGTCCGGCCGATTCGGTGTCGTCTTCTTCGGCCTCTTCGCTGCTTGGCGCTTCGCTGTCCAGGCGGGCCAGCACCGTGCCGCTCACGTCCAACGCCATCAGGTCCACCTCGCCGAGCTTGACGCGCACCTTGGCGCCACGCGGCATGCCTTGTGCGCCCATCACGGTCAGCACCAGGGGCAGTGTGTCGGCACGCACCAGCCAGGCGCCGCCACCCATTTCCTTGACGAGAGCAGCATCGAGTTCAGAAATGCCTTGCTGCTGCAGGTGCTTGAGCGTCCAGAAGCGTTCCATGCCCGATTGCACGCCGTTGTAGCCGCTGTAGGCGGCGTCAAAGGCACTGATGATCGAGAACAGTTCGGCGTCCTTGGGCTTGAAGGGCGCGGCCAGTGCGGCGGTGGCGCCGTGCTTGGCGCAGGCAATGATTTGCCACTGGTTGACCAGGTCGGTGTAGCGGCGCAGTGGCGAGGTGCTCCAGGCGTAGCTGGGCACGCCAATGCCCGCGTGCGGCAGCGCCTTGGTGCCCATGCGCACTTTCACGCCCGGCGCCAGGCTGGCCTGGCTGCGGTAGATGCCGGGCACACCCAGCTGCGCCAGCCACTGGCCCCAGGTGCTGTTGGCCAGGATCATGGCCTCGGCCACCATCAAATCCAGTGGTGCGCCGCGCTGGCGCACGCCAATCAGCACGGTCTCCTCGCCGGTGGGCGGGGTGTCGTTGCTGGCGCGGTCGAGTTTGAAGCTGTAGTCCGGGCGGTTGAAGGTTTCGGGTTTGCCGCGCACCACCTCGCGCCGCGCCTTGAGTGTTTGCGCCAGGCGCCAGAAGAAAGCCAGCGTGGCGCGGCTCACGGGCACATCGGCGTGGTCGGTGCTGTCCTGGCCTTCGAGCCAGGCCTGGGTGATGCGGTCGTCAAGCTGGTCGTGGCGCAGGTTGACCTGGATCGGCACGCGCTCCAGACGGGTTTCGGTTTTCTGGACTTCCAGCGTGTCTTCGCTGAAAGTCACGTACAGCGAGACGGCCGGACACGCCTGGCCTTCGGCCAGGGTGTAGTTCTGCACCACGCTGTCGGGCAGCATGGTGATCTTGTAGCCCGGCATGTAGACGGTGGACAGGCGCTGGCGGCCCACCTGGTCGATGGCGCTGCCCGGCTGCACGGCCAGGCCCGGGGCCGCGATGTGGATGCCCACAGTGACGCTGCCACTGCCCAGGCCCTGCAAAGACAGGGCGTCGTCGATCTCGGTGGTGTGGGAGTCGTCGATGGAAAAAGCCTGCACATCGGCCAGCGGCAGGGGGTCGGTGATGGCCGGGGCCTGCAGGTTCGGGAATCCGGTGCCCTTGGGGAACCAGTCAAACAAAAAGCGTTGCCAGTGGAAGTCCCAGGGCGAGTCGATGGCGCCGGCGTCCTGCAGCAGGTCCAGCGGGGCTTTCTGGCTGGCCTTGCTGGCCTCCACCACGGCCTTGTACTCGGGCGCGTTCTTGTCGGGCTTGAAAAGGATCTTGTAGAGCTGATCGCGCACGGGCTGCGGGCACTGGCCGCTGGCCAGGTCCTGTGCCCAGGATTCGATCTGGGCCTGGATCTGTTTTTTCTTTTCGATGGCGGCCAGGGCCTGCTGCACGATCTCGGCAGTGGCTTTGCGAAAGCGCCCCTTGCCCGCGCGGCGGAAGTAATGCGGTGCCTCGAACAGGCGCAAGAGCGCGGCAGCTTGTTGCACCGGGCTGGGGCCAGCCGAAAAATAGTCGGCAGCCAGGTCCGCAAAGCCAAACTCTTCTTCGGGGGCAAATTCCCAGGCCAGGTCCAGCTCGATGGTCTGGGCCAGCGTGGTGGCTTCGGCCAGCAAGGCTGCAGGCGCAGGCTTGTCGAACTTGAGCAGCATCTGTGCGGCCTTGAGCTTGATCCGCTTGCCAGAGTCCAGCTCCACCTGGGCCGAGGCTTCGGCCTCGGACATGATCCTCCCGGCCATGAATTTGCCGGATTCTTCGAATAAGACGTACATGGGGCCAATTGTCCCATGTCGCCCGGACTCACTTCAGGCCCAGAAATGCCAGGATTTCAGGCAGGTAAGCCTCGAAATCGCTGATCGCATGGTCGCTGCCCTCGATCAGGCGCACGCGGTCATGGCCGTAGGCGGCGTGCATTTCGCGCCAGTCCAGCACCTCGTCGCCTTTGGCGATCACGGCCAGGGTGGGTGGGGTGTGGGGGCCGGGTGTGGCTTGCTGCTGACGCAATTCGTCAATGAAGCGGGCGTCAAAGTGGATGCGCTGGCCGGGGTCATGCCAGGCGGGGTGCTCTCCTATGTAGCCGGCCAGGTCGCGTGCCGGGTACACGGCAGGGTTGAGCAGCACCACCGGGCAGCCGAGCTGGCGCGCCAGCACATGGGCGTAAAACCCGCCCAGGGAGGAGCCCAGAATGGCCATGTGCGCCACCGGCCAGTCGGCCACGCCCTGGCGGATCAGGGTCAGGGCCTGCGCGGGCGAGGGTGGCAGCTGCGGACACCACCACTGCGGTGGGCGGGGCAGTGCGGCCACGGCACGGGCCATGCGCTGCGCCTTGAAAGATTGCGGTGAGGATCGAAAACCGTGCAGATACAGCAAGTGGGTGCGGGGCGAGGTCATGGCGGGATCGTAAAGGAGGCAGGGGATAATTCGGGCATGGTTGCGGTGATTCAAAAAAACAGCCTTTGGCGGCGGTTTCTTCATCTGATGGACGGGTTTGACGGCCCGCTGGCGTTTGCCGTCTTTGTGCTGGCCTGCGCGGGCCTGACGGTGATGTACTCCTCGGGCTTTGACCACGGCACACGCTTTGTGGACCATGCCCGCAACATGCTGATTGCCGGGTTCATCATGTTTGTGGTGGCCCAGGTGCCGCCGCAAAAACTCATGAGCCTGGCGGTGCCGCTGTACACGCTGGGGGTGCTGCTGTTGGTGGCGGTGGCGCTGTTTGGCATCACCAAAAAAGGTGCACGGCGCTGGGTGAATGTGGGCGTGGTGATCCAGCCCAGCGAAATCCTCAAATCGCCATGCCGCTGATGCTGGCCTGGTGGTTCCAGAAGCGAGAAGGCCAGCTGCGTGCGCCCGACTTCGTGGTGGCCGGTTTGCTGCTGGCGGTGCCGGTGGGGCTGATCATGAAGCAGCCGGATCTGGGCACGTCTTTGCTGGTGCTGGCGGCGGGTCTGTCGGTGATCTTTTTTGCAGGCCTCAAGTGGCGCTGGATCCTGCCGCCCGTGTTGTTGGGGCTGGTGGGTCTGGCGGTGTTGGTGGTCATGGAGCCCACAATGTGCGCCGATGGCGTGGACTGGAAAGTGCTGCACGAATACCAGCGCCAACGCGTGTGCACCTTGCTGGACCCCACGCGCGATCCACTGGGCAAGGGCTTTCACATCATCCAGGGCATGATCGCGATTGGCTCGGGTGGCTTCTGGGGCAAGGGCTTCATGCAGGGCACGCAGACCCACCTGGAATTCATTCCCGAGCGCACCACCGACTTCATCTTTGCCGCCTTCGGCGAGGAGTTCGGGCTGGCGGGCAACCTGCTGCTGATCTCGGCTTTCACTTTCCTGATCTGGCGTGGCTTGCAGATCGCGGCCGAAGCCCCCACATTGTTCACCCGCCTGTTGGCCGGCAGCATGGCCACCATCATTTTTGTCTACGCCTTTGTCAACATGGGCATGGTCAGCGGCATCTTGCCAGTGGTGGGTGTGCCCTTGCCGTTCATCAGCTACGGGGGCACCGCCATGGTCACGCTGGGGCTGGCGCTGGGCATCCTGATGTCGATCGCCAAGTCCAAGCAGCTGGTGCAGACCTGATCCCTTGGCCAGCAAAGGCTGGCGCCCCTGCCTAAAATGACCTCCATGATTTCGCGCGAACCCACCCTCGAACGTCTGGCCACGGCCAAATCCCTGTTGCTTGATCCCTTCGGTCTGGACGAGGGGCATTTGTCCCGAGCGTTGAGCGCGATCAAGGCGCACCAGGTGGACGATGCTGACTTGTACTTTCAGTACACCCGCACCGAGGGCTGGAGTCTGGAAGAGGGCATCGTCAAGACCGGCAGCTTCAGCATCGACCAGGGGGTGGGTGTGCGAGCGGTGGCAGGCGAGAAAACCGCTTTTGCCTACTCGGACGATATTTCCGAGGCTTCGCTGATGGACGCGGCCACCACGGTGCGTGCCATTGCCGCCACCGCGCAAAACAAGCGCATCAAAGTGCCTGCACGCAAGGTTTCTGCCAGCCGCTCGCTCTACCCCTCGCTGGACCCGATGTCCACCATGGACAGCACGGCCAAGGTCAAGTTGCTCGAAAAAGTGGAGAAGCTGGCCCGCGCCAAAGACCCGCGCGTGGTGCAGGTGATGGCGGGGCTGGCCACCGAATACGACGTGGTGATGGTGGCGCGCGCTGACGGCACCTTGGCTGCTGACGTGCGCCCTTTGATTCGCCTGTCGGTGTCGGTGATCGCCGAGCAAAACGGCCGACGCGAGACGGGCAGCAGCGGTGGTGGCGGCCGTTTTGGTCTGGCCTATTTTGACGATGCGCTGGTCGAAACCTATGTCCATGAAGCCGTGCATGCCGCGCTCACCAACCTGGACGCCCGCCCGGCCCCCGCAGGTGAGATGACGGTGGTGCTGGGTTCCGGTTGGCCCGGCGTGCTGTTGCACGAGGCGGTGGGCCACGGCCTGGAGGGCGACTTCAACCGCAAGGGTTCGAGCGCGTTCAGTGGCCGCATCGGGCAGCGCGTGGCCGCCAAGGGCGTGACGGTGCTGGACGACGGCACCATCGCTGACCGCCGTGGCTCGCTCAATGTGGACGACGAGGGCCATGCCAGCCAGAAGAATGTGCTGATCGAAGATGGCATCCTGCGCGGCTACATCCAGGACGCGATGAATGCGCGCCTGATGGGCGTCAAGCCCACCGGCAACGGCCGCCGAGAGAGCTACGCCCATGTGCCCATGCCACGCATGACCAACACCTACATGCTGGGCGGCGACAAGGACCCGGGCGAAATCGTGGCCAGCATCAAGAAGGGGCTGTACGCGACCAACTTTGGTGGCGGACAGGTGGACATCACCAGTGGCAAGTTCGTGTTTTCGGCCAGCGAGGCGTATTGGGTGGAGAACGGCAAGATCCTCTACCCGGTCAAGGGCGCCACGCTGATTGGCAGTGGGCCGGAGTCGCTCAAGAAGATTTCGATGATCGGCAACGACATGCGCCTGGACTCGGGTGTGGGCACCTGCGGCAAGGAAGGCCAGAGCGTGCCGGTGGGGGTGGGGCAGCCGACTTTGCGCATTGATGGTTTGACTGTCGGTGGGACGGTTTGACAGTCTTCCCCGCTGGGGGAGCCTCTGATCGGGCGCAGCGAGGGGGTCTCCCTGCTCCTCATGCTGCGGGTACGCAGAAATCGTCGCATGAAGACCCCCTCGCTGCGCCCGCCCAGAGGCGACGGGGTCTTCGACCCCGAAGAGTGGATGCCGAACCTGGTACCACAAGCATTGCGAGGCAGTCCGAGGCCGGGGTGACGATTTCTGCGTACCCCGCAGCATGAGGAACCCCGGCCTCGGACTGCCTCGCAATGCTCCCAGCACGATCAGCGAATCAATGTCTCTGGCAAGCCCGTCAGAAACCTGTGCTACATTGATCCCCATGTCTTCGCGTTTCAGCTTTTACTTTTTTTACTTTTGGTTCTCTGTCCCCGGCGGACGAGAGGCGAACGCGTAAACACCCGAACACCTCACACCCAACCGCCGGAGCCCCAAAGCCCGGCGGTTTTTTTTCACCTGTTTCCAAACCGAATCAAACCAGGAGCCCTTGATGAACACCAAAGCGAATGCCGATATCTGGCAACAGCACCCTGCAGACCGAACCGGCAAGACCGACGACGAACGCATCAAGGACATCACTGTGCTGCCACCGCCCGAGCATCTGATGCGCTTTTTCCCGATTGCCGGCACGGCCGTGGAGAAGCTCATCGCCCACACCCGTAAAACCATTCACCACATCCTGCACGGGCAGGACGACCGTCTGCTGGTCATCATCGGTCCGTGTTCGATCCACGATCCGGCCGCGGCCGTTGAATACGCCCGCCGTCTCAAACCGCTGCGCGAAAAATACGCTGACACACTCGAAGTCGTGATGCGCGTGTACTTTGAAAAGCCGCGCACCACGGTAGGCTGGAAGGGCCTGATCAACGATCCCTACCTGGACGAGAGCTACCGCATCGACGAGGGGCTGCGCATCGCCCGCCAGCTGCTGATCGAGATCAACCGTGCAGGTTTGCCTGCCGCCAGCGAATTCCTGGACGTGATCTCGCCGCAGTACATCGGTGACCTGATCAGTTGGGGGGCGATTGGTGCGCGCACCACCGAAAGCCAGGTGCACCGCGAACTGGCTTCGGGCATTTCAGCACCCATCGGCTTCAAGAACGGCACCGACGGCAACATCAAGATCGCCACCGACGCCATCCAGGCGGCAGCCGGGGGGCACCACTTCCTGTCGGTGCACAAAAATGGCCAGGTGGCCATCGTGCAGACCAAGGGCAACAAGGATTGCCACGTCATCCTGCGCGGCGGCAAGGCCCCCAACTACGACGCCGACAGCGTGGCCGCTGCCTGCAAGGAGCTCGAAGCTGCCAAGTTGCCGGCCACGCTGATGGTCGACTTCAGCCACGCCAACAGCGCCAAGCAGCACAAGCGCCAGGTCGATGTGGCCAAGGACATCGCCGGTCAGATTGCCGGTGGTTCACGCCAGGTGTTTGGCGTGATGGTCGAGAGCCACATCCATGAAGGGGCGCAGAAATTCACCCCGGGCAAGGACGATGTGAATGCGCTGGAATACGGCAAAAGCATCACCGACGCCTGCATCGGCTGGGATGACAGCGAGCTGGTGCTGCAGACCCTGTCGGACGCGGTCAAGGCGCGTCGCAGCCGCTGAGTACCTTCAGTTGGCCTGTGGCGCGACCTGAAATTCGCGCCACAGCAGGTACAGCCCGCTGGCCACGACAATGCCTGCGCCCAGCAGCACCGCGTGGTCAGGCACCTGGTCAAAAACCAGCCAGCCGCCCAGCGTCATGTAGATGATCTGTTGGTACAGAAACGGCCCCAGTACGGCGGCTGATGCAAAGCGGTGCGCCTGCGCGGCAAAGTAGTGGCCGGCGCCGCCACTCAGGCCCGCCACGGCCAGCATCAGCCACTGCCAAGCACTGGCAGGCGTTTGCCAGGAGAGCAACGCAAAAGGCGTGAGCACGGCGGTGGCGACCAGGGCCGAAGCCAGTTGCATGGTGGCGGGGTGTTCGCTGCTGGCCAGGTGGCGCGTGAGCAGGTTGAACAGGGCATAAATGATGGCATTGCCCGCCGACAACAAAATGGCCGGGTGAAAAGCCTGCGTGCCAGGCCGGATGATGACCAGTACGCCGGCAAAGCCCAGTGCAATCGCCAGCCAGCGGCGTGCGTCCAGGTGTTCGCCCAGCCACCAGGCCGAAAGCACGGCAATCAGAATGGGCACGGAAAACTGCATGGCCCCGGTTTCGGCCAGTTGCAGGTATTGCAAGGCCCAAAAATTCAGCCCTGTCATGGTGGCCAGCATGACACCGCGCAGCAGCTGCAGCCTGGGCTGGCGCCAGCGCACCAGGTCTTTGCCCATGCTGGGCGCAAAGATGGCCAACGAGAACAGCGAATGCGTCATGAAGCGCAGCCACACGACCTGCAACACCGGCAGGCTGAGCACCAGCCATTTGGCCGAGGTGTCCAGCAAGCCAAAGCACAGTGTGGTCAGCGTGACCAGACCGATGCCGATGCGCCTGTTTTGGGCGCTGTCCGTCAGCATGGTGCTCAGCGGGGCTGCAGGGCTTGCAGCAGTTTGGCGTGGATGCCGCCAAAGCCGCCGTTGCTCATGCACAGCAAATGGTCGCCGGGTTGCACCTGGGCCATGACTTGGGCGATCACGCCGTCGATGTTGTCGGCCACCTGGGCGCGCTCGCCCATGGGGGCCAGGGCCGAGGCCGCGTCCCAGCCCAGGCCACCCGAATGGCAGAACGCCAGATCGGCTTCTTCCAGGCTCCAGGGCAGCTGGGCTTTCATGGTGCCCAGCTTCATGGTGTTGCTGCGTGGCTCGAAAATCGCCAGGATGCGCGCATCACCCACCTGGCGGCGCAAACCGTTGACGGTGGTGCGAATCGCCGTGGGGTGGTGGGCAAAGTCGTCGTAGACGGTGATGTTGTTGACCGTGCCGCGCACTTCCATGCGGCGCTTGACGTTTTCAAACGTGCCCAAAGCCTGCGCCGCCATGGTGGGGCTCACGCCCACATGCTCAGCGGCGGCGATGGTCGCCAGCGCGTTGAGCTGGTTGTGCACGCCGCCAATCGCCCATTGCACCTCGGCCACCGGTCGGCCCGTTTGCAGCACCTTGAACTGCGAAGGTTCGCCCTCGGCCACAAAATCGCTCACGGCACTGCCGAAGGTGCGCACTTCGCTCCAGCAGCCTTGTGCCAGCACACGCGTGAGGCTTTCCTCCAGGCCGTTGACCACCACGCGGCCCGATCCGGGCACCGTGCGTACCAGGTGGTGAAACTGGCGCTCGATGGCGGCCAGGTCGTCAAAGATGTCGGCGTGGTCGAATTCCAGGTTGTTGAGGATGGCGGTGCGTGGGCGGTAGTGAACAAACTTGCTGCGCTTGTCGAAGAAGGCGGTGTCGTACTCGTCGGCTTCGATGACGAAATATTGGCCGCCCCCCAGCCGCGCCGAAACGCCAAAGTTCAGCGGCACGCCGCCCACCAGAAAGCCCGGCTTCAGTCCGGCTTGTTCCAGCACCCAGGTGAGCATGGATGTGGTGGTGGTTTTGCCGTGCGTGCCGGCCACGGCCAGCACGTGCTTGCCTTGCAGCACATGCTCGGCCAGCCACTGCGGCCCGCTGGTGTAGGGCGCTGCGGCCTCCAATATGGCTTCCATCAGCGGGAATTTGGGGCTGCCGTCACCCAGGCGCGCGCGGCTGACGACGTTGCCGATGACAAACATGTCGGGTTGCAGGGCCATTTGCTCGGCGCCAAAACCTTCGATCAGCTCGATGCCCAGGGCGCGCAACTGGTCGCTCATGGGGGGGTAGACGCCGGCGTCGCAACCGGTGACTTTGTGGCCGGCTTCTCGGGCCAGGGCTGCGACACCGCCCATGAAGGTGCCGCAAATGCCAAGAATGTGAATGTGCATGGCACCCATTGTAGAGACGGGGTGTGGGCATTTGCCGCAGTGACCGGGCGGCTGAGCGACAATCCCGCTCATGAACGAAGTTCTGCTGGAAATCGCCGCTGCAGCGGCCCGCCTGGTGGTTGAAGAAGGTCTGAATTTTGGTCCGGCCAAGCACCGGGCCATCAAGCAGTTGGGCTTGCCGGCACGCACAGCCCTGCCCACCAACGAGCAGTTGGAGACCCAGGTGCGCGAATACATCGACCTGTTTTGTGCCGACACCCAGCCCGATGAGTTGCGGGCCTTGCGCGAGCATGCGCGGGTGTGGATGACGCGGCTGGCCGAGTTTCGGCCGCATTTGGGCGGGGCTGTCTGGCATGGCTGGGCCACGCGCTTGTCCGACATCGACCTGGCACTGTTTTGCGACGACCCCAAGTCGGCCGAGATCGCCCTGATCAACCAGAACCTGCGCTACGAAGTGCAAACCCAGTCGGGCCTGCATGGGCGGGAGGTGGATGTGCTCAGTTTGCACAGCTTCTGCCGTGATCTGGCCGAGGACATCGGTGTTCATCTGCGAATTTACGATCTGCAGGACCTGCGGGGCGCCTTGGTGGCCGATGGGCAAGGGCGCCGCCCGCGCGGAGATTTACAAGCGCTTCAGCACTTGTTGGCTGCAAATGACTGAGAATGCGCACATGAATTTGCCAAAACCATCTCTTTTGCGCCGTCATGGAATGCTGGGCGTCGGTGCGCTGGCGGCACTGGCGGGGGCAGGCGTGGCCTGGTGGCGCTTGCTGCCTCAGCCTTCGTCCAAGCAAGAGGTTCAGGCTTTTTGGCAACAACGGTTGGATGGCCTGAACGGTGAAACTCTGGACATGGCCTCTTTGCGAGGCAAGCCCTTGCTGCTCAATTTTTGGGCCACCTGGTGTCCACCATGTGTCCAAGAGTTGCCCATGATTGAGGCTTTTTGGCGTCAACATGCAGCTAATGGCATCCAAGTACTGGCTTTGGCTGTTGACCAACCGTCAAAAGTCCGGGCTTTTGTGGCCAAGCAAGGCTTGACCATGCCGGTGGCATTGGCGGGGCTGGGTGGGACGGATTTGGCCAAATCGTTGGGCAATGTGAATGGCGGTTTGCCTTTCAGTGTGTTTTTCAAAGCCGATGCCAGCATTTACAAGCAAAAGCTTGGACAGTTGGCGCAATCTGATCTGGACGACTGGCGGGCATCGGGGCGTTGATCACCATCGGTCTTCCGCATCGCGGAATAACCGTAGCTCTTCGCACTTGTTTTGAGAAGAAATCCGTGATTTTCCGGATGTTTTGGCTCGAATTGAGGTAAATTCGCCGCATTACACATTTGCTGACGCAAGGAGGTTCCATGGATTTGCGCAAACTCAAGACCCTGATCGATCTGGTCTCGGAGTCCAATGTTTCTGAACTCGAAATCACCGAAGCCGAAGGCAAAGTCCGCATCGTCAAGAGCGCTGGCGTGGCCATGGCCTCGCCTGTGGCCATGGCGGCCCCGATGGCCGCTGCCCCGGTCATGATGGCTGCCGCACCTGTTGCGGCCCCCGCTGCGGCGCCTGCCGAAGCCCCCGCCGCGCCGAGCGGGCACACGGTCAAGTCGCCGATGGTGGGCACTTTCTACCGCTCGTCCAGTCCCGGCGCTGCACCGTTCATCCAGATTGGCTCGGTCGTCAAGGAAGGCGACACGCTGTGCATCGTCGAGGCCATGAAGATCCTCAACGAGATCGAGTCCGACAAGGCGGGCACTGTGACCCAGATCTTGTGCGAGAACGGTCAAGCGGTCGAATACGGCCAACCGATGTTCATCATCGAATAAGCCAGGGTCAACCCATGTTCAAAAAAATTCTGGTCGCCAACCGCGGTGAAATCGCGTTGCGCATCCAGCGCGCTTGCCGCGAACTCGGTGTGACCGCTGTGATGGTTTATTCCGAGGCCGACAAGGATGCCAAATACGTCAAGCTGGCCGACGAGGCTGTGTGCATCGGTCCGGCGCCTTCGGCGCAGAGCTACCTCAACATGCCGGCCATCATCTCGGCTGCCGAGGTGACCGATGCCGAAGCCATTCACCCCGGTTACGGTTTTCTCAGCGAGAACGCTGACTTTGCCGAGCGGGTTGAAAAGTCGGGCTTCCAGTTCATTGGGCCTACGCCCGAGTCGATCCGCATCATGGGCGACAAGGTCTCTGCCAAGCAGGCCATGATCAAGGCGGGAGTGCCTTGCGTGCCTGGTTCCGACGGTGAGTTGCCCGACGATCCGGCGCAGATCCGTGCGATCGCCAAGCGCGTGGGCTACCCGGTCATCATCAAGGCTGCAGGCGGTGGCGGCGGCCGTGGCATGCGCGTGGTGCACACCGAGGCGGCGCTGATCAATGCGGTGCAGATGACCAAGGCCGAAGCGGGGGCCGCGTTTGGGAATCCGGCGGTCTACATGGAAAAATTCCTGCAGAACCCGCGCCACATCGAAATTCAGATCCTGGCCGACAAGTTCAAGAACGCGGTCTACCTGGGCGAACGCGACTGCTCCATGCAGCGCCGCCACCAAAAAGTGATCGAAGAGGCGCCTGCGCCAGGTATTCCGCGCAAGCTGATCGACAAAATCGGTGACCGCTGCGTCGCCGCCTGCAAAAAGATCGGTTACCGCGGTGCGGGCACGTTCGAGTTCCTGTACGAAAACGGCGAGTTCTACTTCATCGAGATGAACACCCGCGTGCAGGTGGAGCACCCCGTGACCGAATGGATCACGGGCGTCGACATCGTGAAAACGCAGATCATGGTGGCCGCGGGCGAGAAGCTGCCTTTTGCACAGCGCGACATCGAGATCCGTGGCCACGCCATCGAGTGCCGCGTGAACGCCGAAGATCCCTTCAAGTTCATCCCCTCACCGGGGCGCATCACCACTTGGCATGCGCCCGGTGGGCCGGGGGTGCGTGTGGACTCGCATGTCTATAACAATTATTTTGTGCCACCCAATTACGACTCGATGATCGGCAAGATCATTGTGTACGGTGACACGCGCGAGCAAGCCATTGCCCGCATGCAAACCGCACTGGCCGAGACCGTGGTGGAAGGCATCAACACCAACATTCCCTTGCACCGTGAACTGATGGTGGATGCCAAGTTCATGCAGGGTGGCACCAACATCCATTACCTGGAGCACTGGCTCAGCCAGCACAAGCGCTGATGTTTGAGTTGCTGCTGCTGTGCCCGGAAGACCGGGTTGAGGTGTTCAGTGACGCGCTCGATGCACTCGACGCGCTCAGCGTGTCGGTGGAAGATGCCGATGCCCAGACCCCTGCCGAGCAGGCCTTGTTTGGCGAGCCGGGCATGCCGCCGCCCAAGGACGGTTGGCAACGCTCGCGCATCGTGGCCTTGTTTGCCGAGCAGGCGCAGGCCGACGAAGCCAGCGCTTTGTTGCAGGCGCAGGACTTTTTTGACGGCTGCAAACTGCTGGGCGTGCGCAAGGTGGAAGACCAGGACTGGGTGCGCCTGACGCAATCACAGTTCGCACCGGTCGAGATCACGCCCGATTTCTGGATCGTGCCGACCTGGCACGAGGTGCCTGCGCAGGCTCGCCAAACCATCCGTCTGGACCCAGGCCTGGCCTTTGGCACGGGCACGCATCCGACCACGCGCATGTGCCTGCGCTGGATTGCCACGCACGACCTGCGCGGCCAGCGCGTGCTCGACTACGGTTGCGGCTCTGGCATCCTGGCCATTGGTGCGGCCAAATACGGGGCGAAAACCATTGATGCGGTGGACATTGACGAAGCTGCCGTGACCTCGACCGAGCTCAACGCGCAAGCCAACAACGCATCACTCAACGCCGGCTTGCCCGAACTGGCCCAGGGCGAATACCAGACGGTGCTGGCCAATATTCTGGCCACGCCCCTGAAGGTGCTGGCGCCGCTGTTGTGTGCGCATGTGCAAGCGGGCGGCCACTTGGTGCTGGCGGGCATTCTGGAACGCCAGGCCGAAGAACTCCAACAAGCCTATGCGCCCTGGCTGGCGCTGGATGTGGCCGATGCCGAAGACGGTTGGATCTTGATGACGGCCCGCAAAACCTGAGGCATCGGGCTCGGGTCTCTTTGGCGATGGCGACAAGAAAAAAGGCCCGATGCAAGCATCGGGCCTTTGCACTTCAGACCTGAGTGAATCAGGGCTTGGCGGCCGAGGGGAACGGCCACGCAGCCTGAGGGCTCAGCGTGGTCTGCGCCGCAGGGGCAGCGGGTGCTTTGGCGGCCTTTTTGGCAGCAGGTTTTTTAGCGGCTTTTTTAGCAGCAGGCTTTTTGGCAGCAGGCTTTTTAGCAGCGGCTTTCTTGGCTACAGCTTTTTTGGCAGCAGGCTTTTTAGCAGCGGCTTTTTTGGCAGCAGGCTTGGCTGCGGCTTTTTTAGCAACGGGCTTCTTGGCAGCAGCTTTTTTAGCAGCCGGTGCAGCTTTCTTGGCTACGGGCTTCTTGGCTACGGCTTTTTTGGCCACGGGCTTCTTGGCGACAGCTTTTTTGGCTGCGGGTTTCTTGGCAGCAGCTTTTTTGGCCGGTGCAGCTTTTTTGGCTGCAGGCTTCTTAGCTACGGCTTTCTTGGCTGCAGGCTTGGCTGCGGCTTTCTTGGGGGCCGCTTTTTTTGCGGCTGCTTTTTTTGCAGTTGCCATGGTTTTCTCCTGATTTAAATGGAAGAATCATCGGACGGAAAACGCTCGGTGCTTGTTGGGTGCACCAAACGATTCAGGGTGCTGAGGCCGGCCTCAACACCCTGAACACGGGAAAGCCCCGCCACCCACACCGGTGTGGTGTTGGTGGTTTGGGCCTTGAATGGGGTCATCATTAAAAAGGGCTCAATCCCACGAGAGCGCGCCACCGGACTGGTATTCGATGACGCGGGTCTCGAAGAAGTTGCGTTCCTTCTTCAGGTCAATCATTTCGCTCATCCACGGGAACGGGTTTTCCTCGTTGGGAAAGAGGGCTTCGAGGCCGATCTGCGTGGCGCGGCGGTTGGCGATGTAGCGCAGATAGCCTTTGAACATGGAGGCGTTCAGGCCCAACACGCCGCGTGGCATGGTGTCTTCGGCGTAGCGGTATTCGAGCTCAACCGCTTTCTGGAACAAAGCCTTGATTTCGGTCTTGAATTCGGCCGTCCACAGCTGCGGGTTCTCGAGCTTGATCTGGTTGATCAGGTCGATGCCGAAGTTGCAGTGCATGGACTCGTCGCGCAGGATGTACTGGTACTGCTCGGCGGCGCCGGTCATCTTGTTTTGGCGGCCCAGTGCCAGGATCTGGGTGAAGCCGACATAAAAGAACAGGCCTTCCATCAGGCAGGCGAACACGATCAGGCTCTTGAGCAAGGTTTGATCGGCTTCTTGAGTGCCGGTCTTGAAGTGCGGGTCCATGATCGCGTCGATGAACGGGATCAGGAACTCGTCCTTGTCGCGGATCGACTGCACCTCGTGGTAAGCGTTGAAGATTTCCGACTCGTCCAGGCCCAGCGATTCCACGATGTACTGGTAGGCATGGGTGTGGATGGCTTCTTCAAAAGCCTGGCGCAGCAGGAATTGGCGGCACTCGGGCGCTGTGATGTGGCGGTAGGTGCCCAAGGTGATGTTGTTGGCGGCCAGCGAATCGGCCGTCACGAAGAAACCGAGGTTGCGCTTGATGATACGGCGCTCGTCTTCGGACAGACCATTGGGGTCTTTCCACAGCGCGATGTCGCGGTTCATGTTCACTTCCTGCGGCATCCAGTGGTTGGCGCAGGTCGCGAGGTATTTTTCCCAGGCCCACTTGTACTTGAAAGGCACCAGCTGGTTGACGTCGGTCTGGCCGTTGATGATGCGCTTGTCGGCCACGTTGACGCGGCGCTCGCTGCTGGCGTTTGAAGAAGTGGAGGGGGAGGACAGTCCTGCCGCAGGCGAGGTGCCTGCGTTGTTGGAGGAGGGCATTGCGCTTTGCAATGCAGGTTTGACTTGATCGTCCCAGGACAACATATGAATTTCCAGTGTTCGGATTATGAAAGCTTGCGCATGAAATGCAAAGCGTTCAGTTGATTTTTTGCGTGATTGCGTTGTTCAAGTGTTGTGCATTTGCATCGTGCGCAATGCGTGCAGGCATCTCGCACGGTGCAAATGGCGGGTGCATCACTGGCAGGCTTCGCAGATCTGGTCGTCGATGGCGGTGAATTTCACATCGCTTGCAGGGGCCGTCGATGCGCCAGCGCTGCTCACGCCGGAAGACACGGCGTTGAGTTGGCCCGCAGCAATCGTCGATTTCTCGGCGTGCGTTGCGCTGGTGGTGCGCAGGTAGTAAGTGGTCTTGAGACCGCGCAGCCAGGCCAGCTTGTAGGTGTCGTCCAGCTTCTTGCCAGAGGCGCCTGCCATGTAGATGTTGAGCGACTGGGCTTGGTCGATCCATTTTTGACGACGCGCTGCAGCTTCGACCAGCCATTGCGGCTCCACTTCGAAGGCGGTGGCGTAGAGCTGTTTGATTTCTTGCGGTACGCGGTCGATGGGGCGCAGCGAACCGTCAAAGTGTTTGAGGTCCATGACCATCACATCGTCCCACAGGCCCAGGCGTTTCAAGTCGCGCACCAGGTAGCCGTTGATCACGGTGAACTCGCCCGACAGGTTGGACTTGACCGACAGGTTGCCGAAGCAAGGCTCGATCGAGGCGTCCACGCCAATGATGTTGGAGATAGTGGCGGTGGGCGCGATGGCGATGCAATTGGAGTTGCGCATGCCGTCCTGTGCAATTTTCTTGCGCAGGGCGTCCCAGTCCAGGGTGGAGGAGCGGTCCACTTCGACGTAGCCGCCGCGCTCGCGGGCCAGCAGGTCCAGCGAATCGTGCGGCAGGATGCCTCGGTCCCACAGCGAGCCGCGGTAGCTGGAGTACATGCCGCGCTCTTTGGCCAGCTCGGTCGAGGCCCAGTAGGCGTAGTAGCAGATGGCTTCCATCGACTGGTCGGCGAATTCGACGGCGGCCTGGCTGGCGTAGGGGATGCGCATTTCATAGAGCGCGTCCTGGAAGGCCATCAGGCCCATGCCCACGGGGCGGTGGCGCAGGTTGGAGTCGCGCGCCTTTTTGACGGCGTAGTAGTTGATGTCGATCACGTTGTCGAGCATGCGCATGGCCGTGGAGATGGTCTTGCGCAGTTTCTCTCGGTCGAGTTCCTTGCCGTTGGGGCCGTCCTTGAGGTGCTTGACCAGGTTGACCGAGCCCAGGTTGCAGACGGCGGTTTCGCTGTCGCTGGTGTTGAGCGTGATTTCGGTGCACAGGTTGGATGAATGCACCACACCGACGTGCTGCTGGGGCGAGCGCACGTTG
>JACCEE011082173.1_pt1 | contig 29920 bp, 29 predicted proteins | sample 7449931 | NCBI WGS metagenome assembly JACCEE01 (sample SAMN15323457, study PRJNA562643) | freshwater metagenome | isolation source: river surface water | place: USA:Blue River Watershed | collected 2017-08-19 | reverse complement strand
CCAATACAACAACCAATACAACAACCAGTTCTTGCTCAAGACATTCTCGCAAACAGAATGAACCAATTTGAGAGAGACTTGGCTTCCAAACAGAACGAATTCAATGAATTCATGACTCAAAGCATACCAGAAGCCCCAAAATTTAATGACAAAATGGACGAACCAATCGGTGAATCTATGGGTGACTTGATTGCGAGAACACTTGCTCAACGCAACCAAGACCTCGAAAAAATTCATAATGAAAATGCAAAAAAACAGGAGGCCGAAAAGTGGTTAAAAGCAGAGAATACATCGGTCAAGTCAATCAATGAAGAAGCCTCAACCCCTATTAAATATATCAAGATTGGTGATGAATTATCCACTACACTAGAAGAGTTGAACCAGGCTAAGCCGAAAAAAACCTTGTCTTGGTCTAGTCAACTAGATTCCAACAGTGAAGTTCAATCCAACAATAATAGTACCCTAGACATTTTTTCAAAACTTAAAACAATTCAGGAACCAACCATACAACCAGCCATACAACCAGCCATACAACCAACAATAGAAGAAAAGGTAGATAAATTACTGATTCTCATGTCTCAAATGGAATCCAAAATAGAGTTCTTGATGAAACAACAAAATACCATAAATATTTAATTCAATAAATATAGAAACATAACGATTTATTGAATTAGAATGAAAACAATTTTACTCACTGGAGGATTAGGATACATTGGTTCTCATATTGCAGTTCAATTATTAAACCTTAATTATCAGGTCGTTATTGTTGATGATTTGTCGAATTCATCTGTTGACAAGCTACAAATCATAAAACAAAACATTATTGACCCTGAGAAAAAAGATAATTTAAAATTCCACATTGTTGATTTAGTGGACAGAGTAAAACTAAAAAGAATATTCGACCTTCAACATGTAGATTTGGTGATTCATTTAGCCGGATTAAAATCAGTCGGTGAATCTATTTCAAAACCAATCCTTTATTACGAACAAAATATAATAAGCACATTAAACCTTATTAGTGTCATGGAAATATTTCATTGCAAAAAAATAATTTTCAGCTCGTCTGCAACAGTCTATGGAAATGCAGCAAAGTCTCCATGTCTAGAAACAATGGAGGTTGGACGAGGACTCACGAATCCATACGGAAAAACGAAATATATGCAAGAAGAAATATTCCGAGACTTGTATGCTTCTGACAAAACATGGAATATATTTTTACTCAGGTATTTCAATCCAGTAGGACAAATGAATTTATCCATGAAAGAAATACCCAATGGAATACCAAACAATTTGTTTCCCTACATTGTCAAGGTACACAACAAAGAACTAAAAATGTTGAATATTTTTGGAAATAACTATGATACGCCAGATGGAACGGGAGTCAGGGATTTTATCCATGTATGCGACTTGGCTAGTGGGCATGTAAAGGCCTGTGAAAAAATGTTGGCGTCAGTTGATTTTATTAGCGGATTAAAAACATACAATCTAGGAACGGGGTGCGGGATAAGTGTCCAACAAATGGTAGATGCTTTTGAAAAGGTCAACAATACAAAAATCCAGTATCAATATGCACCAAGAAGGGAAGGAGACATTGCCGAGTGTTATGCGGATTGTTCTTTGGCGAATAAAGAATTAGGATGGGTTGCCACTTACAAGCTTGAAGACATGGTCAACTTGTCCGATAGTTTATAAAGTTTCGGCGTTGGTCTACACTCATCATTCCCCAGACCTGTCGAATATGGGTTTCATCATTTGGTTCTTCTAGAATAACATTTATGTTGATTCGCATACAAAAACGATACATAACGCTTTGAGGGTAAGTCAAACGAATATATGAGCAAAGATGTATAAACAATTGTTGTTTGTCGAATCCATCATTATTTGCACCCAAGTAATACAAATACAAGGAGCGATAATGAGTCAAAATAAATGTCAATGAAGAATGAAAATCACGAATATCTTCTAGCAATACTTTTGGTTGAAAAGAATACGAATAAGACAATACATGATTGACCAGTTCAGTCGGTAATTTAGTTTTCAAAAAGTCATAGTATACCATAACAATAGATGTTTTGTGTAAAATGTTTTTATGTCTTTCCACATAAAGACATTTTTTGTCTTTTAATTTTTTGGAATAGTAATCGATACTCTACCTCTAGGGTCTGGATACACCATAATAAAAGGTAGATTCTCATTTCTAGTAATGTACAATCCTAATATAAATGGGTCTGGAATATGCAACCTATCATTTTCACGAAGATTCGCTTGAATCACATCTTCCCAGTATTCACTCATGATATCTTCTTTTGTTTTCGACTTTAAACTGATTTCCTCACTTTCGCCTATTGGCTCATCCGTGTTTTCTAGTTTTTTCTTTTCTATTTTTTCTTTTTTGAGTTCTGTTTTTTTCTTGATATTTTCTTCTCTGCCTTTTACCATGATTTCCAATATTTGATTCAATTGTGAAGAGGTTTTGTTCAAATAATAAACATTCGGGTCATTTCTTGCCGGTGTAGAACGACTGACGGCCTCTAGCAAGAATGGGTAATTCGTGTATTTTACAATATAATACATTTTCTCTTTCAAAATTGAGCGCAAACCCAAACAATTATAGCTCAACTCAACAGGTCCTATTCTGTCTTCTTTGATGACTACATTTTTATTTGAATACAATTCTTTTATATATGGCAACAATTCATCATAGTTGTAGTCTATATCCAAAATAGCTTTCCATCTACCGGTACTTTGTCGTGCACTAACTTTTACAATTTTATAATTGTCTGGAAGGATATAAGAAATACCACGGCTGGAAATACTGGTTGCAACATACTTGATGTAAACTGCTATATTTTTAGAAATTGTTTTCAATGAAATATCCTTGGTATTAAGCGGAACAATCATTATGTCCAAATCAGTATAATTCTCCGGGGTTGTTTCAATGCGTAATATTTTCCGCGTAGCCTCGCTTCCTTTTATTAACAATAAGCAGAAGGTTTTTTCGTAAAAAAGTTTTGACAAAAACCCGATGCATTTTTCAAAAAGAGAAAACAATTCAAAGTTTACAATATCGTCGGGTAATGTTGGCTCAAATTTTCCAGAAAATGTTGTTTGTAATACTTCCTTGAATTTATATAATTGTTCAGAGGTTGTGTATTTTTTCAAAAAATCAATTGCCTCTGTAATATCGTTTGAATCCTGATATATTGTTGCGTAATCTTCTTTTATCAATTTATCGTAATTAACAACAACGACTGGAGGAGCGTCAATTGAAATAGGAATAAACCCAGTATTTTCTTCTACTCCAAGAGATGGAACATTGATTGGAGTGGTAATTGGGGTGTTTTTTGGTGTGATTGGAATATTTGTTGGGCTGGTAATTGGAGTGGTTGTTGGGGTGGTTCGATTCGAGCCTTGTTTTTTTTCTTTCTTTTCCTTGTTTTTCTTTTCTTGTTCTTGTTTTTGTTGTTCTTGTTGAAGAAGTTGTTTGCGAATTTGTTGTGCGCGTTTTTCTTGTTCGGTCAGTTCCTTCTCCTTTTTCTGTTCTGTTATTTTCTTTTGATTCTCCTTCAACATATGATAACTCATTTTTATTTCGTTATATTTACTATTTTTTAACAACAAATTGTCAATAATGGTTTCATCTGATAGTAATTCTATTTCTGTATCTAATTTTTTCAAATGGTCAAGAAACAACAATACAATATCTGCGTCACTCACCATTCCCAACACGAATTCTAAGGGAGTTATAGTTTTACCTGTATGAACAAATGTATCCGTTACATTTACATTATTTAATAGTAAAATATAGACACACTCTTTGCTGTTGGCATACTTGCTGTAGAGATATTTTTCCTCTTTTGTTTTTGACAGGTCGTGATACAAACTGTTTGTCAAAAGTATTGCTAAAATAATTGGAGGTATATAGAATTCAACTATACTTCCATCACCAGAAGTATTTACAATACTAGTTCTGCCGTATGTGTTTGGGTTTACACCTAAATGTATCATTTTATCAATTGTTTTGTAATTTCCTAATTTTTGACCAAAAACTTCAATAAATATGGCGTTTTGATTCAAGCTGTTTACGCTGTCTAATGACTGAGGGTCTACATCATAGAAAAGTAACATAACAGTTCGTACCATAAACTCTTTATCAAGTTTCTTTACTGCATACAAAAAAGCGGTGTCTTGGACATTATATCTACTTTTGATGTCATATGGTAACTGTTTACTCAAAAATCGTTTGTTATTTAAAAGGAATGCGTGAAAGAAATCGAATATACCATCTAATAACCCCAGCGAATCCAACAAATCATATGCGATTTCTTCTTTTGGTAAAATCATGTCTGAAATCATTCTACTTGTTGAAACCATACTTCCTTTATCTATAATGTTTTTGAAAGTGTCGTACGCAGATTGCTGTTTTGATATTGACTCTTTCATTTCGGTTGTTTTTGCTAATAATTTTTCATATTTGTCACCACTGTCTTCACCATTTTTTTTCATTGTCTCTATTCTTTCTTCAAATTTTTCCAATAGTATTGTATCATCGTCTATTTTTTTCTTTCTGTTTTCTATTCCACTAGTAAATTTATCGGTATAATCGTTATATTTATCAAGTTTTGTCAAAATCCAGTCAATCTGCATTTCACTCGTCTCTTTATGCTCCTGTATGTTTTTCACATAATGATAAAACCCTTGAATATTTTCCAATTTCAAATCCATCGTCCTTACATTTTTAAGTAGTTCAATGTAATTTTTCATAAATTCTTCTTCTTCTTCCGTAGGTTCTTCTCCACCAATAAATCTTTTGGTTTTCATTTTGTATTTTTTTAAAATAGACATTTTTTTACTAAATTTTTTGTTTGTTCGACGCCGCGTTTTTCTCTTGAGTCTCTTATTTTTTTTTGTTTTATTATATTTTCGTTTTATTGTCATATATTATCTCAACATTATAAATTTGACACAATACACCATTTGAAATTCATTCTATATTTTTTTGACAATTTGTTCACCTCTGTTATTGGTTTCTAGTGTTCCAATCAATACAGGTTCTATATTTGGGTTTTCTAGAGCCTGCATATAACTTTCATAATCATATAAATTGCCAAGTTTCGCAGTCATCTCTCGATAAATGTATTTTTTATCCTTGATTTTGACTTCTTTACCACGCCATTCTATTTGTTTCTTGTTTATACTCGATACTTTGTCTGTTTCTTCACTACTAATAGAAGGTTTGTATGAAAATGTGGTGGAACGTGGATTTCCAAATTGAATGCAATTCAGTTTTTCTTTGTTTCCTCTCTTGGAATAAACTGCGCAATCAATACTTGATTCTTTGATGGCAACTAGTAGCTGTTCACTTATTTCCGCTTTGATGCTCGAAATTTCATAAAGTGCTTCATCACTCGTGAATGGAATTTGTTTCATGTCTTTTGGTTTCTCTGGATTCACTGGATACATTTTTTTACTCAAATCTTTATTCTTCAGCTCAATAGAAGCATCGGATTTAATTTGCGCTTGAGAGAAAGTCATCAAATACAAAAAGACTTCCACTGTTTGTAATGCCTCTGGTAAATCTTTATGGCTGCAAATACGGCGTGCTCGCCCGACCACTTGTTCTATTCTTGTCGGGTTCCAGTATGGTTCCATAATATGAACATACCGAGTATTTCTCAAGTTAATACCTTCGGCTCCAGAAGCGGTAATCATAAAGACCTTGATGATTTCTCCCACATTGTTATTGTTTGCCATTTTCTTTATCGTTTTGTAAATGGCGGGAGAAGTGGTTTCCAAATTTGTCCATTGACTGTTGTAAATCGTGCGTATGACTTCTTTTTCTTCCGGCGATTCAGTTCCAGTATACAAGGCAAACATTGGTTTCCCGTAATCATCTTCGGGAATATCCATTTGCCAGGTTCCACTTAAATCGCGTTTGATTTTGAACTGGGCGAAACCATTGGCTTCCAGTACCATTTTGAAGATGCCGATTCCTTCTAGAGTTCTAAATTGACTGTAAACCAAGTGTAGACCGACATGTTCTTTGTCTTGTATATTTTCCAATATATTCAAGAATTTTGGGCTATAGGTCTCTAATCCTTTGGGAGACAGATATTCTTGTTCATGCTCTTTCAAATATTCAATTGCTTTCTTTATGCGTTCTTCATATGTCGCGTCGGCAAGTCCTTCGATAATTTGGTCTCCTTCGAGGTCATCTTTGTCTCTCTCTTCCAAATCGTTATTACCCTTTTTGTTGGTTTCTTTGAGTGCGACGGTATACAATGACTCCATCGCATTTTCGGGTGCCTTCTCATCATCTTCATCTTCGGCTTTTACCTTGTCTTCTCTTGGGAGAGGTCTTCCTGGCGGCTTTGGCATGACAAAATTACAAAAGAGACGAGAGAAAATACGATAAGTGGAAGAAGGCTCTTTGAAAATGCCATTTTCGTCTACGGAACCCTTTTTCGTTTTCGACGACTTTTCATTCTTGCGCTCTTGTTTTCTGGCCTCTTCATACACTCCAAATTGATAGTCACTCATAGGTATTTTTTCAACATGGAAATCGACCATTTTCTCGTATTTCGGCAAAAGCGACTCTTGTGCTGCTCGAAAATATGAGGTTAATCCTAGAATACGGCGTTTAAACATTTCAACATTCTTTATATTACCGGTTCCGCTTTCAATAAATCTATTCAAAAAATCGTCGAGTTTGTCGGGGAGCGCCTTGTATTTGTGCACGACAATTGCAGTGGTTAGTGGTTCTATTTTATTGTCCTTCAATATACCCAATATTCTTCTCTCGAAAACTTCATCACTGATTGCGTGACGGTCTTGAAACACTTTTTGTCCAGTGGTTTCCTTTGCTTCATTCGAGACGCCCTTGTAAGTATTCTCTTTGTCAAAACGATTATCGAAACCAAACGGGTTGCGCGTAATTTGTATTTTTTTGGAAGTGCTCGAATATTCCATATAGTCCAGAATCTTCTCTCGTCTAAATATCTCTTCCAGTTTCTCTTTACTAACAGATGCACCGGTTTTCTGGTCAAGCGGTATCTCCCAAGTTTTGATGTAGCCACGCAAGATGTTAAAGAGAATACCTATTTCATTGGGGTAATTGATGATGGGAGTTCCAGTAAGCAAAACCACATTCGTATTTTGGGCATTCAAAAGGAGTTCATAAAGAATGAGCGCGAGAGAATATGGAACACGCTCTTTCTCTCCTTTTTTGTTAACAGGAATGTCCTTTTCTTTGGATATTTTATTGACAATACGACTAATAAAGTTGTGCGCTTCATCAATAATGACGACTGAATTATCAAAAATGTTCTTTTCAAAATTCTCTGTCATTTCTCTCAATTTGTCGCGGCGTAATCCGTTGTAGTTGATGAATTTGTATTTTGTTTGAATCATTTCGTCCAACTGGTCATCTAAACTTTTGCTTTCCTCGGCAGACAATTCTCCGGCATTGGACTCTTTTTTTACATTGATGAACCAGGCACCGCCTTTCTTCTCAATGTAGTCCTCGGTCAAGTTCAATACCGCGGACAATGTTTTCAAAGACCCGGGATTCTTTTTGAGAGAAACCCATTCCCAATACTGATTTTTCCTGTAAATCGCATCGCCAAATTTTTTGATTTCTTCGATATAGTTGCGGCGAAGGGAAGCAGGAGTCATCACGATGACTTGTTTCACGGACTTCATGCCTTCCGCAATAGCGATACTTGTTCCAGTTTTCCCACTACCCAATCCGTGGTACAAGAGAAGACCACGATAAGGCGTGTATAGATTCAAATAATCACGGACCAATCTTTGGTGAGTCAAAAGAGAGACATTCTTTGAAGACTGTCCAATTGTGTCGCAACTAATTTCCGTTTCGTCATTGATAATTTCGTCGCGGTAAGGCTCAAAAAGAGAGTTGACGAAATTGACGAAGATTTCACGATTGTTCATGTAATAACTGGAAACTTTGATGTTGACATGTGGTGTTTTTTCTGGAATGCGAGTGATGGTTTTGACATTCTGAATATCTATCCACTCTTCAGGAGCAAGAACAGCAACCCCTTTTTTGGGTTTCTTTGTCCTACGACCGGTGATTGTTTTTGGTTCGGGTGCTTTTTCCTCTTCTGGTTCAGGTGCTTTTTCCTTGGGTTCTGGCTCTGGTTCTTTTTCCTCAGGTTCTTTGTCAGAAATCAACTTCAATGTAGGCCTTCCCATGAGTTTTTTTGTGGGTTTTTTTATCGGTTTTATTGGTTCTTCAGAGACAACTCTCGTTGAAACCTTGCTCAAGTGATGTTCTTTGAGTTGTTCTGTAAGTTTCGCCATGTCAAAACTGTCGTCTTTTTTTCTTTCATCAACAATCTTGACTTGTTTGAGTTTCACTGGCTCAGCTTTTGTTGGCAAAACAATTTCTACTTGTTTCACTTGTTCCTCAACATTTGGTTTCACTTTTAATTTATTTTTTAATTTTTCTAAAGGATTCATTTTTACTATGATATACTATTAGAATATATTATAGTAGTAAAAAGTATTCGAATTACTTTCTTCTAGTAATTTTACGACGATTATGTCTTCGTTTCTTACTAATTTTACTTTTCTTTCTTCCGCCTCTGTTTTTTTTGCTTTCATTCTCATTACACCAATTGTCCACCATGGACGAAAATTTATTCCAACCTTTATCTCGAAGAATAGTTATTCTTTCACATAAAGAGTTGGTTCTTTTAGATTCTTCTGCATTTCTGATTTGACTTGTCATAGTTGATTCAATATCCGATTGATACATTTTGTTCATTTCTTCTTCCTGTTTTCGTTTTTTCACTTCTTCTTCTATTTTTCTTGCTTGTTCCTCTAACTCAAGTTTTGACGATTCATCAAAATCTTTGTTCCACTCGTAAGCATCTTTTGTTCTTTTGACTTCTTTCGCTAATGCTTCGTCGTATTGTTTAGATATTCTATCTGTGCTTGATGGTGAGCGTTTAAGAAAACTTGTGAAAAAATTCAACGGAGAATTCGCTCTAGATGAAGGTTTTGAAGAAGTAGGAGAAGGAGAAGGAGAAGGAGGTACAACTACCCCTAGCTCAGGGTCATAATCAACACTAACTGTAGGCGTGTTTGAACGACTATACTCTAATGAACTAGAGCTCAACCCAGATTCAATATCATCTGATACTGATATTTCATTTTGTATTTCTTCTTTGGTCACCATTTTACTTGGTGCTGTTCCAGACCCTTTTTTAATGTATTTTCTGGTTTTATGTCCAACTTTTCTAGACTTTGCCATTTTGTAATTCTTCTTGTATACTACAAACATTATATTTTTGAACGAACCTCGTTTTTTTATTCCAATTTAGAATACATTTCTATTTTTTGTATAGCTTCATTACATGCAATTTGTTCAGCCTTTCTTTTAATTTTATGTTGTCCATCACCTAAGAACAAGAATATCTTCTCGTGTTCTGCTACATATTCATTGACCGCCCTAAATGTTTTCAAATCGTCAATATGAACCGCATCTTCTTTAGAACATTGATGAAGTTGTTGCCCTAAACACAAATAGACACCCATTCGATAACCAAGTTCGATATCATGTTCTATTTCTAAATAATGGGGTGTAACCTTGAACTCTTTTTGTATTTTTACTTGAAGTATATTTTTATAGTTGTCGTCATTTTGTATGAGAGCAATCCAGTCAATGTGTTTTTCAAAAATATTTTCAATAAACTTTTGGGCGAGTTGAAAACCGGGACCTGTGCAAAAGACATTTTTAAACCAACCTTCTTCGTCTTGAACTTCTATTTTGTTCAAGTCCAGAAAAAGAGCGCCTATAAAGGACTCAAAAAGACAACCGAGTTTTTTCAAGTTGGTTCGAATCTTCTTTTCTTCCGCATGTTTAGACAATATAAGCCATTTGTTCAACCTCATTTCTAGCGCGATTTTGCCGATGGCTTCATTTTTCACAATGGCAATCTTCTTTTCAGTCATGAAGCCTTCATTCTCTTTAGGAAATCTCCTGTATAAATAATATTTTGTAACCAATTCTAGAATGCCGTCTCCTAAAAATTCAAGGCGTTCATTTGATTTTGTTTTCAAAGGCATACAATCCGGAGGTCTATCCACAATGGTAATATTTTGACTTGCATTTTCGAAATGAGAGCGTTTTGTATAGGAACGATGAACAAATGCGCGTTTGTACAAGTTTAAGTTATGAACTATATTAGGCAAACCATATTTTGTAAGAATAGATTGAACTTCGCTCAATGTAATCTCAACATTTAAGGGGTTGTAAGGATTGAAAACAAGTCCATCTTCTGACTTGGTAACATCGTCGTCGTGCATTATCAATTTGTCAATTGTAGGTTCCATTTGTATAATAAATAATAGTGGGTTGACTTTAAACTGATTTCATAAATCATTTTTTTTAAAAAAAATAATATTAAGGGTATATATAAAAATGGTTGGAATGCAATTATCTACCGGAACTCGTTCAGCTAGAAATGCAGATAGTATCGCATGTAGAACAATTCAAAGTGGCGGTTCTGTCGGAGGAGTCAAGAAAGCAGGTATTATCACATTTGGTCCTACATGGAAAAGAGGAAACATGGGCAACTACATAGTTAGAGCTCCACAAACAACTCCATCTTTGGCGAAAATGTTATTACTCACTACCAGAAATCCTGTACAAGGAACCAGATACCAAGTCTACCGTCGTGGTGGTCTCATGTAATGACTTGGTTATTATCTTTCTACTGGTTGCAATATTATATATTTTATTGAAAAAGTAATTTAATAACTACTTGGGTTATTAAACTATACATCACAATCCGTAAATGTTTATCAAGATTGACGCAAGAGAGCAAGAGTTGATTCGTATTTGTAAATACTACATTGAAATTAGTCCGTCTTTCAAAGGAATAGAGGTTCAGACGGCGTCGTTGCCTATCGGTGACATTATTATAGCCGATGAGAAGGGTCAAGAACGATTAATTGTCGAGAGAAAATCATTGGTTGATTTAAGTGCAAGTATCAAGGATGGTCGTTATGAAGAACAGTCGTATCGTTTGCATGGGTCCGATTTTCACCCACACAACATTATTTATTTGATTGAGGGAGATGTTGCGAAAATAAATACATTCAGAGGTCACATAGACAAGACAACTCTTTATTCCGCCATGTTTTCTCTCAACTATTACAAGGGTTTTTCAGTGATGCGGTCTTTTAGTATAGATGAATCTGGTTTGATGATGTGTTATTTGGCCTATAAATTGAGGAAATCGGGAGACAAAGAGCCATATTACAAATTAGAAAAAAAAGTATTATCAACCAAAACGGATGAAACATCTGTAGTGGATGAAACATCTGTAGTGGTGGAAAATTCTACAGCAGATAAATCTACTGAAGAAAATTATTGTCATGTTGTTAAAAAGGTGAAGAAAGACAATATCACACCGGATAACATTGGAGAAATCATGTTGTCACAAATTCCCGGAATTAGTTCGGTTAGCGCAATTGCAATCATGAAAGAGTTCAAAACAATTGGAGGCCTGATTTTACGCGTCAAAGAAGAAGGAGAAGCGTGTTTAACAAAAGTAAGTTATGTAAACGAAAAACAACAAACTAGAAAAATTAACAAAACCGTTATTGCTAACATTCTTAAATTTCTAAACCCAGAAAAATAAATGTTTATATAAACGAACTTAAAAATAAAGCGCAAAACAAGTTATACATATAAGATGTTACCACGAGCATTTGCTAGACGATTCTCTTCCAGAAATACACCTATATCCGCTTTAGAAGTCTTCAACAAAAGTTGTTATCACAAAATCGATTTCAAAATAAACCAAAATTCTTCTGTTCAGGAAGCGGTCATTCGTTTTTCGGCATTCAATGTCGGTTGTTTAGCAGTGACGAATCATTCAAATAAAGTTGTGGGTGTTGTTTCGGAAAGAGATTTCATCAACAAAGTTGCTTCTGTAGGAAAAGACAGTGAAAAAACACAAATCAACGAAATATGCACCATGTCGCCAAATATCATTATTGCAAAAAAAACGGATTCACTTGATGAATGCATGAATAAAATGATGTTCAAAGATATACGCCATTTGTTAATATTAGACGAAACGAATCCCGATTTTGTGGGCTTGATTTCCATTAAGGATTTGATTCGAGAAATCAACATAAAGAATCATGATTTGATTACTCGATTGAGTGACTTTAGAATTGGAAAGGGTGCTTTTTTTGGAAGTGAATAAGACACCCGATAGGAATAATTTTCTACAGTATAGTATAAGTATATTGTAGAAAATGACAGAAGAACTTTGCAAAATTATTGGGATTATAATAGTGATTGGCTTTGTCATATTTTTAGCAGTAAAATCATTGAAATTACAGTTAAGCATGATTGAAGGTTTTGTTGGAGAAAGTTCTGCTCAACCAGACGCATCAGATTCATTAAATGGAGTTGCTGGTAACGCATCACAATACGCGAATAATATTAAAATGCAGGTGATTAAAATGCAGGATACACTTTTGATTCCAAAATATCGAAAAGATTATGAAAATGCCATCATTAATATGGACGATTATGTTGGTTTCATGATGCTTCAAACAATTCTCAATATGGATACCGACCCAAATTCTTCGGCTAAAAATCTTAAATTATTGGAGAATTTAAATACTTTAAACCAAGCAAAGGTCTCGTTGAACACTGTAATGAAAATTGTGGACAACACAAAATAAAATCGTTGTGTCAAAACTATATTATATTATGATATACTATAGTTGTAAATGAGTTCAACTGTTGATGAGGTCCTTGATTTCGATACACTAAAAGACCATTTTATAGAAAAAAAAATCAATGTTTTTGAGAACGATGAACAATTGAAAGAAGGAGGTATGTATTTGATATTTTTAGGCAAACCACTTACTAAAACCGGTCGCGAATACAACATTGTTGTCTATAAGGGAAAAGAGCAAAATAACAGCAAACTTGGTTCTAAGAAAACATCATCGCCTTCTCTCAAATTCAATTTGTTATTCAGATTTAATGAATTTGAACCAGATGGAGTGACCCCAAATAAAAATGGTTTTACACCAGTTAATTCAACCGGTATTGTAAATTTGTATTCGAAAGAGAATTTCAAAGATACGGAAGATGAAGAAGGAAATGTAGAACCCAGTGTAATTTCTCTCTATGATTTGAGCAAAGGCGCAGAAAGGATTGATAGAGAATACAGAAATACTGCAAATGATTTTATGAAAAGAGTTGTTGAGAGAGGGTATGAAACCAGAACTCCTAGTCCTGAATATGATGAATTTGATGCCGACGAATGGGGTGATATGTTGAACGATGAGGAGGATAACGACAAGGGAAAGGAGGAATTTAGAAAAATGTTTGCAAGTGAAGAAGATGAACACCATGGCGGAAAAAGACGAAGAACCAAGAGAAGAAAATCCCGCTCAAAAAAAACCAAGAGAAGAAAACCCCGCTCAAGAAAAAACAAGTCAAAAAATACTCGTCGTTAATCAATTATGAAACCTACACACGAATACTTACTTCATTTCCAGCGTAGACTCCCTTATCAACGAGCATTTGAGTATAGGCAGCACCTCCCCAATTGTCGTCCATGGGATTTCCACTGTACAACATATTTTCCTGGGCTTCCTTGTTCATTTGGTCTAAAGGAGTGGTTGTTCCAACATAATAACTAGAAGCGTCATACGCAGGATGAGTATTTGTGTTGTATGGAGGGTCGTTTCTGGTTGCATCTACTAACAATGTTGGATTTGGCGCTGCGGAAGGCGGAAGTCCTCCTTGCAAATCGGTTACACTTGGACGAATTTTGTAAACCGCGTTGCCTTGCGTATCATAACTCTGTTGTAAATACAATACTGGGCAGTGAATGCCTTGACTGCGTTGCCATTCAAGAAACTCTACATATTCTTCTAAATTATTGAATTGTACTGGGTTCACTCCAGGAACTTCGGCTATCGAAGGATTGTACAAATAAAACATTTTGTTTTTTTGAACCAATAATGTTGGACATCTAGGATGCTCAGGAGATATCTGAAACCCCTCCGTAGAGACCGCACAATAATAAATTCCCAATAAAAAGACAATCAAAATGAGCACTAGAAGAAATATGGAAGTCATATAATAAGTTGTGATAAAATAATTTCTAACCAAATATATATCACTGACAAATGAAGTTTTTAATCATTGGGGACAAAAGTGATGTGTTGAATAATGATGAACGAGAGAACATTCATAAAGTGAGAGAAGGTATTCAAAACAAAAAGCATGTGTTTTTGTTTACTTTTATGAACACTTGTGGTCCTTGCCTCAACACAAAACCAAAATGGGACCAAATGATTCATCAATTGAACCAAAAATACAAAGACCAAGACAACCTTGTAGTTGCTCGCGTAAATTATAAATTTTTGGACCAACTAGGGAATACCGGTCCCGAGCCATCTGGATATCCTTCTCTGCGTTACATTGGTAATCAAGGTGCTGAAGAATATGAAGACAGTGGGATACCATCAACTGACAGAAGTACCGAATCTTTTATTCAGTGGGTAACTAGTAAAATCGACAAGGAAAGTAGGAAACCCAAAGGACATTCTTCAAAAACAAGGAAACACAGCTCGTCCTCCAGAAAATCTAGGAGACTTAGTGGAGGGACTCGAAGAAGAAAAATTCTTGGTGGAAAATGGTCAATGAAATACAAAAAAAGCATCAATTGTAGGAATCCAAAGGGTTTCTCTCAAAGGCAACACTGTAAATACGGGAGAAAGAATTGGAAATAATAAGTGCAAATGATATTGTATGATAGTGGAAAATACAATATAATTGTGAATAAAGAAGAAATGGGAAAATTTATACCATTTTGTATGTAGTTTGGTGTGAATTATTTATTTTATGATTCGTTTTCTTCGTGTTTTTCTTGATTTTTTTGATTTTCTTGATTTTCGTTTACTCAAAGATTTACGTCCTCCGTTTGGTCCAGCGGATATCAAAGACCCAGCGGGTGATTGTATTAATACCGAATTTCGGTCTACAGTTTGGAAATCCATGTGACTCCTACCAGGCAAACTAGTCGGTTTGAAATTATCATCTAAAATTGTAATATCATATCTAATAGTACCGTGTTCATCTCTACGAACACCATCAATTCTTATAATAATATCACGCATAAATCTTACTATATCACCATTCTTAAAACGATTTGGTAATTCCATATTATATATTATATATTATATTATTTCGCAATGGAAGTTATTTCATTTTATCGATAATGACTTCCTTTGCAACATTACGAATAATTTTTTTGTAGTATTCCTGGTCCTCGGCTTCGTCGCGACCTCCCATGGAATGGCATACCATTCTCATATATTTATCATGCAATTTGGTTTGCGTATTCTTCGAATCGGGATTATGGTCCATCCAATCGGGGATTTGTTTCACATTCTTGGCGGCGATATACTTGATGGCTCGAATGAGCTTTTCTCTCGAGAAGTCGTTTACCCAAACATTGTTGTCCTTGACATAAAGGACTTCACGCTTTGCGTCTGTGCAGTGAATAGGACGTCTGTGAACTTCTAATTCCATGAGATTCCGCATAATGATTCGGGTCATGGATTCCACATAGCCATATTTTCCAAAATTCTCGAAATCGGTGTGCTGAACTTTACAAAAATCAATGAATTCTTGGATATTCATAGCGTCTTTACAGGTTTCATTCAAGAATATTTGTAAATTGAATTTGTTCATGGTGTTATTGATAGTATTATTACTGTTTGTATTGATTACTGGTTGTTGTACATTTTGTGTGATTTCCATCATCTTTGTAGTTTGTTCTATGATAATTTTTTTGAACTCTTCATTCTGTTTCACCATTTCTACAAACATATTTTTCCATACATCATCATTATTTTCTTGTTTATCATTGTGATACCTTTTGTTATGTCTCCATAATCCAGCTCGGTCATTGAATAATTTTGAACAACTATCACATTCAAATTTTTTCAAAACTGTTGATTGGGTAGTATTTTCCGTTGTCGTACCGTTGTTATTCATCATTTTTTGATGTTTCAGTGTAGTTATATGTCTCATATAGTCTTGTTTTTTGCTGCATTTAAAGTCACAAATGTTGCATGTATATTTTGGTAAGTTTTTGGGAGTAAAATGGTTGTCGTTCATTGTCTTTTACTACCTAAAGATAAAAAAAAATGATTTTTTTCTAAAAAAAATTATGCAGCGAAAACTAAAATTATTTTTTTGGCGTTGTGAGCATTCCAGTCACCAGGGAAGATTTTGAGGGTATTTTCAAGGTCTAAAACGGCTTTTCCCAAAAATGGACATTTATAAATGTCCAATTTTCATTTCCCGATTTCAAACTTGAAATTCACCTTTTCTTTACTTTTTACAGAAACGTGTAAATTTTCTTTAAGTAGGAAAATACAATAAATATATTTTCTTTGGATTCTTTCAAGAATAATCACATGATGCAATTTGGTAAAAAATCGAATAAAAAATATATACAATTACAAAAATGGAAGATGGTATTGAGAGAAGTGTATCCATGCTGTTGGAAACAATGGATAAAATAAAATCCTCGAACAATGATAAAAAGAAGCCCCCATCTCCAAGGGAGATGCCAAAAGTGTCAAACGACAAGAAAAATATATAAGTATATTGTATTTTCATGAAAATAATTTCTCTTTTTATGTAAATGTCAGGCAAGAATATAGTGGTGATTATGGCAGGTGGTTTAGGTAAACGAATGAATTCCGATTTGCCGAAAGTTCTTCACAAAATAAACGGTGAACCAATGTTGACGAAAATCATTAAAGAAACTTCGCACATTAATCCTGAAAGAATCTTCATTATTGTTGGAAAATACCGCGCCATTATTGAGTCTACGATTGGTGAATACATCAACAAGGACTACATGAAAAAATATATTACTTTTGTAGACCAACCAGAGCCATTAGGAACGGGTCACGCAATCAAATGTTGCTGTCTTTCTCCAGATTTTGTCAAGTATATTGATTCGAATGTCTTGATTCTCTCCGGAGACGTTCCTCTCATTAAATTTCAAACAATGAAGGAAATGTTGAACAATGTGGATAGAGTTCGAATCATGACGACAACCCTAGAAATACCTCATGGATACGGCCGTATTGTACAAGACCAAAGTGGAGAGTTTGTGAAAATTGTTGAAGAAAAAGACTGTTCTGACAAAGAAAAAAGTATTCAAAAAATCAATTGTGGAATATACGCATTTCATGCCTATATTCTACATAAATATATTGTATATATTGAAAACAACAACAGTCAAAAAGAATATTATTTGACAGACATTTTTCAAATCATCAATGAAAAGTTCGAAGAAAAGAATGTCATTGAAATACATGAAATTCCTATCATCAGACAAAAAGAAATCATGGGAGTCAATACACCCGAGCAATTAGAACAATTAGTTCACTTTATTTGAGTCGTCTTCATCATCACTTGTTACTTTTGTAATATTATCATCAATGAAATCTTCTGGGGAAAGGTCATCTAAGTAAACTGCCATTTCAACACCCTTCTTTTTCAATTTACATTTTTCATAAAATGGAATGTATTCTTCCTTGCAATACAGAGTCATTTTATAACACTCATACTCTTTAGCCATTCTCAATGCCTGTTCCATCATTGCTCTTCCAAGTCCATACTTACGAACACTATGGTGAACCACCAAGTCTTCGATATGACACACTTTGCTCATTGTATGAATCAATTTGTCCTCGAACAAAATAGTCATAGAACACACAATCTTTTCGTATCGGGTGTCTTCAATAATCCATATTTGTTTGTAGTTAATATGCGTATTATCGATATATCTTGAGAATCTTTCAAGAGTGATTTTACTGGGGTCAATGTCGCTCAAATCAGTTAATAATTGTAAATAATCTTTGTAATAATCTCCGGCTTCAATCAAACGCATTTCCAAGAAACTATTATCCACTTTTTCAGTAGTTGTGACAAATTTTGACATTCTAATTGTACTAGTAAAACAAGTAGTGTTTATATTATTTTCGTAATCATTTTATTTTGATTCATAAAAACAAACAAAATAAAATTGAATTAAAGTTATTGTTTTATTCAAATACAACAAATAACAAATACCAAATATGGAACGAGCATTCAGACTTTTCGACTTCACCATCTACAATGAAAAAGGCAGCTCAAGTGGCGACACCAGCAGTGAAGATGAGACTTCATACAAAAAAGAAGACAATACCAAGTTTCAAATACAAATGTTCGGAATCAATGAACACGGACAAACTTGTTCAATCCTGGTTGAGGATTTCAAACCCTTCTTTTATGTAAAGGTCGATGACTTTTGGAATATTCAAATAAAAAACCTATTTCTGGAGGATATCAAGAAAAAAATAGGGAAATATTACGAGAATTGTATCAGTGAATGTAAACTAATCAAAAGAAAAAAATTGTATGGTTTCGATGGGAATCGTGAACACAAATTCATTGTCTTTCAATTTGAAAACATGCAGGCTTTCAACAAGGCCAAGAATTTATGGTACGACAAAGCGCGTAAACTTCTCAAAAATGGATACATCTTTCGCAACACCAAAACTTATTTGTATGAAGCAAATATTCCACCATTATTGCGTTTCTTTCACATCAAAGACATTAGTCCGTCTGGTTGGATAGCTCTTCCAAACAAGAAAACCACTGAATTCAAGAACGACCGTAAAACAACATGCACCTATGAATTCTCCATAAGCTACAAGGATATTATCCCGTTGAACAACAAGGAAACGCGAGTTCCATACAAAATATGTAGTTTTGATATTGAAGCATCTAGTAGTCATGGCGATTTCCCAGTTCCAATCAAATCCTACAAAAAACTAGCAACAAATATAGTGGAATATTTTGAATCGTTGAAGGGTGAACTCAGTGGAGAACAATGTAGAGCTATTCTTAAAAAATGCGTTTTATCGGCATTCGGTTTTGGCGATTCGATGGTTGAGATTGACTTGGTATACCCCAAGAATCCACCCAAAAACAAGGATGAATGTGAGAACCTTGTTGAGAAATGGTTGAAAACAAACATTCGAACCTTGGACAAATCGAGCACGTCCAATGAAGTCACGATTGAAACCATGTTTGAAAAAATGAATCAAACTGGAGACGATGAAGATAGCAACCTGGGATTTTCTACAAAGTATGTGCCTTCTTCAAAAAAAGATTCAGTGGTTGACTTGATGTTGGACCACAAATTCGAAAGAAACGCGAAAATCCTGGAAATAAATGTGTCGTTGAATTCAATCTTTCCCAAGCTGGAAGGTGATAAAGTTACTTTTATTGGTTCAACCTTTGTAAAATATGGAGACCCTGAGCCCTACTACAATCATTGCGCAGTATTAAACAGTTGTGAACAACTTGAAACTGCAAATAGCAAAATGGATTCCTACTCTACAGAGAAGGAAGTGTTGTTGGCTTGGACCAAGTTGATACAAACAGAGAATCCCGATATAATCATTGGCTACAATATATTTGGTTTTGATTATGAATTCATGTTTCGTCGTGCAGAGGAGAATGGTTGTTTGGAGTCCTTCTTGAATTTGTCGAAAAATCGCGGTGAAATTTGCGCCTCTAAGGATTTCGATACTGGAAAATACAAGATGGAAGAAAGCACCCTGCAAATTGCAAGTGGGCAACACGACTTGAAATATATCAAAATGAATGGTCGCATTCAAATAGATATGTATAACTTCTTTCGTCGTGAAGAAAATTTGACATCCTACAAATTGGATTATGTGGCGGGTTATTTCATTGGTGACTATGTGAAAAAACTGGAACATAGAAACGGTAATACCGTGATTTACACGACCAACTTGACGGGTCTATTGGTAGGTAGTTATGTTCATTTTGAAGAAATAGGCCATTCTGTAGACTACTACAAGGAGGGTGAAAAGTTCAAAGTCGCGGCGGTAAACAAAACTGATGGACAGTTTGAAATCATTGGAGAAGTGTCGCCGGACATGGGCAAAAAAGTTCGTTGGTGTCTAGCCAAAGATGATGTAACTCCAAAGGATATCTTCAGATTAGCAAATGGGGACGCGCGCGACCGAGCAGTGGTTGCGAAATACTGTATTCAGGATTGCAACTTGGTTCATTATTTGATGCGAAAAGTCGATGTGTTTACCGGTTTTATTGAAATGGCGAAAATTTGCAGTGTTCCTATAAATTTCCTTATCCTGCGCGGCCAAGGTATCAAGTTGACCAGTTATGTCGCGAAAAAATGCCGGGAAAAAAATACGCTCATGCCGGTTATTGAAAAACTAGATGAGGATGACGGATACGAAGGTGCGATTGTGTTGGACCCCAAGTGCGATTTGTATTTGGACAACCCGGTTGCGTGTGTGGATTATGCATCGTTGTATCCTTCTTCAATGATGAGCGAGAATTTATCACACGACAGTAAAGTATGGACAAAAGAATACGACTTGGATGGAAATCTGGTTGCCGAGACTGGCGAAAAAGACCAAGAAACCGGCGAATTTATCTACGATAACTTGCCTGATTATGAATATGTAAATATCACTTATGACACCTTCAAGTATGTTCGAAAAACGCCTTCTTCTTCGGCGGAAAAAATAAAATCGGGATACAAAATCTGTAGATTCGCCCAGTTTCCAAACGGCACACGAGCGATTATGCCATCAATTTTGGAAGAACTGTTGACGGCGAGAAAAACGACCCGAAAATTGATTCCGTTGGAACAGGATGATTTCATGAAGAATGTGTTGGATAAACGACAACTTGGATACAAGGTGACGGCGAATTCGCTATATGGACAATGTGGCGCAAGAACATCGACATTTTACGAGAAAGACATTGCCGCTTCCACTACGGCAACGGGTCGTTTGTTGCTGACTTATGCAAAAAAAGTGATTGAAGAATGTTATGGAGATTCGATATGTCAAACCGCGAATTATGGGCCAGTGCTAACCAAAGCCGAGTACATATATGGAGACACAGACTCTGTGTTCTTTACTTTCAACCTACAAAATCCGGATGGAACCCCTATTCGTGGCAAAAAGGCGCTTGATATTACAATCGAACTGGCGCAAGAAGCAGGTCATTTGGCATCAAAGTTCTTGAAAGGACCACATGATTTAGAATATGAAAAGACCTTCATGCCGTTTTGTCTCCTCTCGAAAAAGAGATATGTGGGTATGTTGTATGAACATGACCCCAACAAGGGAAAACGAAAGGAAATGGGAATTGTATTGAAACGGCGCGATAATGCCCCGATTGTCAAGGAAATTTATGGAGGCATTATCGATATATTGATGAAGGACCAAGATATCGGTAAGGCAACAGACTTCTTGAAGGCTTGTCTGCGAAATATAGTAGAGGAAAAGTATCCAATGGAAAAGTTGATTATTACAAAATCATTGAGGTCGGGCTACAAAAATCCTCAACAGATAGCGCATAAAGTATTGGCTGACCGAATTACGAGTCGAGACCCTGGAAACAAACCTGGTTCTGGAGACCGTATTCCATTCGTTTATATACATCACCCAAACAAAAAAGCCCTACAAGGAGAAAAAATAGAGACACCTACTTTCATCAAAGAAAACAATTTGAAAATAGACTATTCATTTTACATAACAAACCAGATTATGAAACCGGTGCAACAGGTGTTCGCCCTTGTCCTGGAAAAGATTTGGACAATGAACAATAAAAAAGCAAAAATAGCCAAGTTCAAAAAAGAAATCGAGACTCTACGAGAAACGATTGATGACCCGGAGAAATTCCAGGACAAGTTGGAGACAATGAAAAACAAGGAAGTCAAAGTCCTCTTGTTTGATGAATTCTTGAGAGAAACCAACAATCAAAAAGAATCAAATCAGGCAGTGACGAAATTCTTTGGGAAAAAAGTATAAAATAATCTAATTCTAAAAAATTAGATTATTTATTTTGAGAACTATATAGAATAATCTGGAAGAGTCCAACCTCGTATGTTGTCCCATTTTTGATTGACAAGTCCTTCTGTCATAAGGCGAAATACTATTGCTTGTTCGCTTCTTTCGTGTAATTTTGAAATCTCGGAAATTGTTAATTGTTTCAACTCATACTCATTGTATAGGCGATTGATTTCATTTATACTCCATGGTCTACCTCGGCGTTTAGGTGTGTTGATTGTTTGTGATTGTTGCATTCTACTTGTAAAATAAATAAACAGATTTCTTTATGTATTTTTCATGCCATAGATATTTTACTATAAAGCCACAACCCCATCATCACAAACATTGATTCAATGGTTAAACCGCCGTTGTAGATGACCCATCTCAACGCTTTGCAGTGAGGAGTCGGGACAAAAAATGGCGATACAATCAGACCCATAAATGTTGGCGGAACGCAATATTTGATATAAAAATGCGAAGCGAAATAGTGCAAGAGTATCCAAAGTAAATACAATTTACCGACCGCAAAAACAAATATGGTGGCATTGTAGATAGTTCCAAAAACAATACTTTTCCTTTGCACAACCGAAGACACTACTTCTTCCAAAGGTGTTTGCGAGTCATCATCATAATCTTCTTCTTTTGATTTTCTTCTTGTTGACATGGTTAACTAACTATCCTGTATTGTGAATTGTCTTTACATCGTTTTCACAAAGAATCAACGACTATCGAAAACTATTTCTCAAGAATCCTTCAAAAATAAGTTGATTGTTTGAAGAATCTACAAAATAACGACTATTTTCAAATTCAACTGGATTACTGTCGGACGAATTAGTTAATAAATTTGCAAGAAGAGTTCCAGTTAAGTTGTTGAATGTATTCAAGATAACCTGGTCGTCGTTTTCTTGTTGGGTATCCTCCACTAAATCTGGTATGGGTTCATCGTCTTGAAGAGGTTGTTGGTTTGAATTATCCCGAACATTATATTCACGAATATCATACCTACATACCGGACAACGAACATTGTTTCTGAACCACATATTTATATTTTCACTACTGAAAATGTGTCCACAATGTAAAATTTGCATCACTGAAGAATCTGGATGAAAATTTGCCAAAGTGATTGGACAACTATTGTTGACCGGATTTTCAATAGACGAAAAAGGAACAACACGTGTCGCTCGACTGATTTGTTCGGTAGTCGGATATACTGGAACACTATCGTAAAAAGAATTATTATTGTGCCGAGCTGCGTTATTAAATGTAGTGCTGTTCAAGGCATCAAAAAGCGACGTATAGTTGATACTAGGTGTTCTTGTTGGATTCACCCTAGTTCTAGTTCCACGATTCGCTTGAAATGTATTGTTTCTATAAAAAGGTCTAAATCTAAAGTGATTCGAGTGTGTCCCCGGATGAACTCCGGCAATAGTGTTGATTCCCTCACGAATTTCATCCAAGGTTTCATAAAGTAAATCGATTTGCCTATTTGTATGATTATACATTTCTAAATAAATATTCAATAACGATTCCCGAGTGTAGTTATCGGACATTTCAGATGTTATAATAGTTATAATAGAAAATATATTTAAGCACAAATTATTATATAACTATTATAACGAATCAAAAGTAAATGTCATTCAAAAAAACAAGTAATAAGTATGTAGGCAAAGGATTAACTGGGTTGGCTAATCTAGGAAATACTTGTTTCATGAATTCCTGCATGCAGATTCTTTCACATACATACGAATTAAATGAATTTTTGGCAAAAGAAGAATACAAAAAGAAGTTAAAAAAGAAATATGAAAGTGCTCTTCTCTTAGAATGGGACAGTTTGAGAAAAATGATGTGGTCTGAAAATTGTATTATCAGCCCCGCTAAATTTGTAAGAACTGTTCAAAAATTGGCCCAAATCAAAGGGAGAGATTTGTTCACTGGTTTCGCGCAGAATGATTTACCAGAGTTTTTGTTGTTTATCATGGACTGTTTTCATATCAGTATCTCAAGAGAGGTGGATATGACTATTTTAGGTGAACCACAAAACGATACTGATAAATTAGCGGTTCAATGTTTTAAAATGATACAAAAAATGTATACAAAAGAGTATTCTGAAATATGGAATTTGTTTTATGGAATTCATGTTTCACAAATTATACATGAAACAACCGGCGATGTATTGTCTTGTTCTCCCGAACCCTATTTCATGATTAACTTGTCTTTACCTATCAACAATAAACAACCTTCTTTGTTAGATTGTATAGAATATTATGTCCAAGGGGAAAAACTAGAGGGAGAAAATGCATGGTTTAACGAAAAAACAAACGCAAAACAAAATGTTCAAAAGAAAATTTCCTATTGGAGTTTACCAACTATTTTAGTAATTGATTTGAAAAGATTTAATCCGGTAAATCCATCTAACAAGGACCAACGACTCGTGTCATTTCCTTTAGAGAACTTGGATTTGTCGCCCTTTGTCATTGGATACAAAAAAGAACAATACAAGTATGATTTATTTGGAATTGCGAATCATCAGGGAACCGCAATGGGTGGACATTATTTTTCCTATGTGAAAACGGCAAATGAGAAATGGTATCAATTCAACGATACAAATGTCTCTGAAATTGCTGACACAACGAGGTTAGTTTCTCCCATGGCATATTGTTTGTTTTATCGCAAAAGAAATTAGAAACCGGAGCGCCGTCTTTTTTTCAATCTATATATATAACAAGATATATGGATTCTAATACAAGTGCTACAGTTGACCCTTCCAACATGTATAATTATTTGAATGGTTTAGCTACAAATCCAATTATATTTGCTATTTTGGCGGTCATTATTCTAGGATATGTGGTGTTGTTTTTCTCTTTAGGAAATTCTTCAGAACAACCATCAATGTATTCGAATATAGCAACAACTAGTAGTGAATCTTCAACTACAAACAGTGGTTTCATTTTTTTAATCGTCTTTGTGATTATTGTATTAATAGCTTATAATGTATTGCTTTACTTTTTCAGTATTGACATTATGGCGTCAATTTCAAATTTGTTTCAAGGTGGAAATAAAATAAATGTCGCGATTCAAGAGAAAGTAAAAGAGGGAGACATCGAACAATCAACAGTAGTTCCTGAAATTACCAGAAAACCACAAGTATTCAATATACCTGGAAATTACTATGGATACGAAGACGCCAAGGCCTTATGTAGTGCATACGGTGCGGAATTAGCAAACTATGACCAAATTGAAAAAGCTTACAATCGAGGCGCAGAATGGTGCAACTACGGATGGAGCGAGGGTCAAATGGCACTTTTCCCAACTCAAAAAGAGACCTATGCTAAACTACAAGAAATACCCGGACATGAAAACGATTGTGGTCGTGCCGGAGTAAATGGTGGATACATCGCAAATCCAAAGTTGAAATTTGGCGTAAACTGTTTTGGATACAAACCAAAAATTACAAATGAAGAGGAAGAAATGATGCAAAACACACAACCATATCCAAAAACAGAAAAAGATATTTTAATGGAAAAAAGAGTTGAATACTGGAAAGGAAAATTAGATGAAATTTTGGTATCTCCATTCAATTATGACACTTGGAGTAGAATATAATGGAGTAGAATATAATGGAGTAGAACATAATATTTTCTAAAAAATACATAAATACATGTTGAGTTTTATACTCATCATGTATCGAAACACAATACCTTTTGTAAACATGTGTATAACAAGCTTGGCATTTGGCTTTCAAACCCAAGTCATGTATCCAAACATAATTCAGGAAATGAGAGATATCAAGCAAACTATTTCGAAAAAAAACGAAACTTAATTTCACACATTTTTTCTGGTTGACTTGTTAGATGTTCGTTTTGAAACGGCGACTTTGTTTTTTCGAGTAGTTTGTTTTTTAGTTTTCATGTTGTCTACCTGAACAAGTTTCAATAACTTATCGAATAAATCGTCAGAGATGGTTTCATCTGCGGATTCTTTTTTCCCGCCATTTTGAATATCGTAGTCGTCTTCTATCAAATAAGACATGCTGCTCCCTCCAGACATTGGGGGTATTAAAAACACACTCGTTGGGATAGCTAAATTTTTCAAAATAGTAGAAACACCATCTTTTTTGACGGGTCCACCGCCAGCAATATTGGAATCGGCTGCGTATCCTCCACCACGATAGGTGTATTCATTATTTCCACTGCTCTCTGTATAAAATATAAAATCGTTGGCTTCCATATACAAATTGTTGATATTATTTAGTTTGTTGAATAGCGCTTTATTTCAGTAAGGGTTTTAACTTCTCGGTTTTTCTTCAAGTAATCGATAATTTGTTTTACTTGTGTTTCGTCATCAATGATTTCGGCTAAAGATTTTTCAACATATTTGAATGTTAATGGAGCCGCAACACTAGTGTTTACAAATTTTAATTTACCATCGCTAATGTTGATGGTAGAATTGCGTAAATTATTTTTTTCAGCATAACCAAATATACTTTTAGACAATTCTGTTTTTTTTTCCCTCAACTCGACTGTTTTTTCATGCAAGAGTTTTAACTGATTATCAATAGATACCCATTGTTGAATTCCTTTTTCAAAATTCATACTATTATAAGTTAGAATTATTATTTTTATAATATGACTATTGTAAAATGGCGGAAAAAATTGAAAGTATCACGAAAAAAATGAAAGTTATACTATTTACAAATGCCAGAGACGAAATACATATAAAAGAGTGGGCGGTGCACCATTTACTTTTGGGATTTGATATTGTCTATATATTCGACCATCGGTCACAAAGACCCATTAGAAATGAGTTTCAAGGATTCAAAAATCGCATTGTTGTAGAAAGATGCAACATGGAGAATCCAGTGAAAATTCCGTTGATGAAACAAGCCGTTAGAATTGCTAAATCCGCGGGGGCGGACTGGATGCTTTATTTGGATGCAGATGAGTTTCTCATTTTAAATCACTTCAAGGGAGTTAAGAGAATGTTGTTGTATTACAATTATGCACATTCCATAGGTGTTAACTGGTTAATGTTTGGCACAAATCATCATGTTAGAGAACCGCCTGGATTGATTTTAGAAAACTACACCAAATCTGATTTAAAGTTGAACCATCATGTGAAAACATTTGCAAGGCCTCAATTTATAACAGGCTGTTCGCAGCCACATAACTACCATATGGTTAATGGTTGCAAATTTATATCAGTGAATCATGAAATCATGAGCGCCAATTCACCTTTTAATCAAATCGAAATGGAATATTACAGAGCACCGGCTTATATTGCGCATTATGTGTACCAGTCAGAAGAATCTTATGTGCGTCGAAAATTAAATTTGCCTTCAGATGACAACGGCATTATGCGTGGAAGGGATATGGAAATTCATGAAAAACACAATGGTCATCAGAATTTACAGCCTTCTACAAAATATGCGCACCGTATAAAACATTTTTTATATACATTTCAACAAAAAACATCGGGTGAAACTGAAAAAGCTTCAACTGATGCATAATGATAGATTTATCGGTCATAAATTTAGTGGATTTATCTTCTTCTAGATTTATTACGGCAACCCATGGATTTTTGGATTCCCCATAAAGCAAAAGGGGCAACTGCATATGCTAGATTTCCACCCATTTTACGAGTTATTCTCTTTCTTCGCATTCCTTTTCCGCCCTTCATTGGATACAAGTTAGCTGCTGTTTGTTGAGGGTGATTCAAGTTCACGATTTCATTTCCCATTGTGCTTGTACTGTTTGGTCCAAATACATTGTCCCATTGTACGTTTCCATTTCCGTATTGACTCAAAACATAAGAGGCTCCATCAGTATAAGGAGCGGCAGTTTCTGCGACACTTTGTCCACCATGCATTCTTCTTTTTCTTGAATGCATGCCATGTCTTTTTCTTCTTAAGCTGTGCTTTTTGGCCATTTTATATTACCTCTAGAAAATAAAATACAATGACAAATTAGATTTTTGAAGTAATAACTTTGTTACGCAAGACTAGAATTAGCAATATCAAAATTGCTAAATTCATTGCGAAAATGAGAAAAACAATGCCAATAGTAATGATGATGTAGGGGTTGACAACCTTGACGACAATATCAAAAACGGGAGAAAACAGTGTTCTCATTTCATTCTTGATATCATCGCGCTTTAAAATATCTAAACATTGTTGTATGATGCTCTCTTTCATAATTAGACCTAACAAAAAATAAATCCGTTTTTTGCGTGTAGGAAAATGTAATATTTTCTAGAAATGTTGTAATGGATACTATTTTTGAAGCAAATAAAGATTTTGATTTTTCTAGGTTATCTTTAGCACAACCGACTTCAACCCAAGGGGGCGCATACTTTACGAAAATTCAATACAACGAAAAACCACTCTACATTGAAACACCTAAATCTTTTACGAAACAGGGATTTTTAAAGAATGGTAAAAAAATGTTTGTAGATTTGATGTTTGATGGCAGCGCCATGAATGAAGATTTTATTCAATGGATAGAACATTTAGAAACCAGGTGCCAAGAACTGATTTATGAAAAGGGGGACAGCTGGTTTCAAAATAAACTGGAAATGAATGATATTGAAGGTGCATTTACATCTCCTTTGAAAATCTACAAATCTGGAAAATTCTATTTATTAAGAGTGAATGTCAAGATGAATTATAGCACAAACAACCCATACATAAGAATATACAATGAGGCAGAAGTTCCGTTGAGTATAGATGATGTGACTGCGGAGACAAACATCATTTCAATTATAGAAGTTCAAGGAATCAAATTCACGAGTAGAAATTTTCAAATTGATATAGAAGTGAAGCAAATGATGGTATTGAACACCTACGAAATTTTTGAAAGTTGTTTGATTAAAAAGGCGGGTACAAAAAAACCTTCGGTGGAAGAAACGAAACCAAATGTTTCTTTAGAAATAAATGAAGACAAAACAATAGATTATGCGGACCCAATTGAACAAAAAGAGTTTTCTTTAGAAAAGGAAGACAAAAAAGAGGAAGAAGACAAAAAAGAGGAAAAAGACAAAAAAGAGGAACAGGACAAAAAAGAGGAACAGGACAAAAAAGAAGAAGATGAAAAAGCAGAAAAAGAAGAGGAAGAAGACAAAAAAGAAGAAAATACTATAATCAACCCAATCGATTTGTTGGATTTAGAAATGCCTGAAGATGACGACCTGAAAGAAATAAATATTGATACTAGCAACGATGGTTTAGAAACAATTCAACTGAAAAAGCCAAATCAAGTCTACTATGAAATTTACAAAGAAGCAAGAAGAAAAGCAAAACAAGCCAAAAAAGAGGCGATTGTTGCTTTTTTGGAAGCCAAGAATATTAAGAAAACATACCTCTTGGAAGATTTAGAAGATAGTGAGGACAGTGAAGATAGTGATATGGATAATTTATCGGATGAAGAATATGAAGAATACGAATAAAATATTTTTCCAGGGACTTTTATTTATTAAGGATAATAAACCACCAAGTTTAAATTATAATTAAACTGTATTTGAAAAAATATTTTATCATCATTTTAATATAGAATGAGCAACTCTTTAAAAAAGCTATGGACGGACTATGGTATTGGAGCAATTATCGTGCTAATAGTTGTTGCTTATGGCGTTAGTCTACTTGCAAACTACTTATCATCAAAGGGAAAAACCGGGTCAGAATCATTCCAACAAAGTGCACCTGCCTCAGCATCTGCCTCGGCGGCAGCATCATCTAGTGTAATGGTATCTGGACCACAACCAGCCATGGAACAAGGAAACGAAATGTTCTCTAGTGTCAATGGTGTAGCGACTCCTTCTCAAGGAGTGCCTACATCATGCGGAAGTGGAAACATTCAAAATCCTTCTGACTTGTTACCAAAAGATACCAACAGTGAATGGTCCCAATTGAATCCTTCTGGAAAGGGTGAATTGGCAAATATTAACT
>JACCEE010859833.1_pt1 | contig 29990 bp, 35 predicted proteins | sample 7449931 | NCBI WGS metagenome assembly JACCEE01 (sample SAMN15323457, study PRJNA562643) | freshwater metagenome | isolation source: river surface water | place: USA:Blue River Watershed | collected 2017-08-19 | reverse complement strand
GCAATTATTGCGATCAAGAAATCTAAGAAAGAACTTTGTGAGCAATTAGAAGAAGCTGTTAAGAACGATTCTAGCATCTCTGTTTTCAAAACTCCAGATGTTTACCCAATGGGTTGGGAACGTACATTAGTGTATGAATACGCTAAGAAACGTTACAATCGTTTACCTTCTGAAGTGGGTATTATCGTTAACAACGTTACAACTGCAATTGCTTTCGCACGTGCTCTTAAGTATGGTGAAGGTATTGTTGAGAAGGTAGTTACATTCTCAGGTGATGGATTGAAGAATCCAACAAACGTTCGTGTTCCTTTTGGTACGAAAGTTTCAGAAGTTGTGGCTCAAATTGGTGGTTATTCCAGTGAAGATGTTTTAGTCATCGCTGGTGGTCCTATGATGGGTAAAACAATTCCTACAGATGAATTCGTTATTACAAATTATACCAATGCGATTACTATTCTAAAGAATGAAAAAGTTGAAGCAATGGAATGTATGCGTTGTGGACGTTGTAATGATGCATGTCCTGCTGGATTATTACCAGTACGTATTAACAATGCGGAAAAGATGAAAGATCTAAATTGGATGACTCAACTAAGAGCTGACCAATGTATTGAATGTGGATTATGTACCTATGTATGTCCATCAAGAATTGATGTGACTGAAGGTGTTAGAAGAGCTAAACGTGCTTTAGCGTTGAAGAAAGGTTAGGACAAAACGATGAAATTTAACTTTAGAGTTTCTCCAAACTATCGTGCTCCTCTAAGCACACAACGCATTATGACTGAATTAACAGTTTGTATTGCGTTAGTACTTTCTTACTCTGTTTACTTCTATTTTACTAAGATGGGAACAGATTATGGAATTCATGCTTTGTTAATGATTTTAACCGCATTAGGTACTGCGATTGTTGTGGAAGTTTTATGGGCATTATTCTATAAAAAGAATATCTGGAAACATTTAAATACTTCATTCCCATGGGTTACCGCATTGTTATATGTTGGTATGATGGGTGTTAACAAACCACTCTATGTTATCTTTATTGGTAGTTTCATTTCTATCTTTATTGGTAAGTTAGTATTTGGTGGTTTCGGACATAATATTTTCAACCCTGCTGGTGTGGGTCGTGCTGTTTCTGTTTTATCATTCGGTGGATTTATTACGGATAAATTTGCGGATGTTGTGACAGGTGCTACACCTAACCAAGTTATGGAAACATTAGGTTGGGTTATCAAGGATCCAGCGATTGTAACTCAATATTTAGACAGATTTGGTGGTTTGTGGGGCTTAGCGACTGGCGGTTACGTTGGTGGTTTAGGTGAAACAAACACATTATTAATTTTAGCTGTTGGTATTTACCTTGCTGTTCGTAAGATTATTGACTGGAGAGTTCCTGCAGTATTCTTAGGTTCATTATTTGCCTTTGCTTCTATCCTTGCAGTTATGAAGGGTATGGGAATTTGGTATCCTTTATTCCACTTAATGACAGGTGGTGCAATGTTTGGGGCTATCTTTATGATGACTGACCCTGTTACATCTCCAACTTCTATTCCTGGACGTATCTTATTTGCGTTTGGTGTTGCATTCTTGACATTTATCATCCGTATCAAAGGAAGTTTACCTGAAGGGGTTATTCGTTCTATCTTATTTATGAATATGATGACTCCATTAATTGATCGTTCATTTGATGGTTGGACATTTGAAAAAGTTAAGAAGTATGCCATTTCGTTAACTGTTATTGGAGCATTAGGCTTCTTAACGGTTGGTGTATTTGCGAACCAAGTTGACTATATCGCGCCAGTTGTTGAAGAAGAACCAGTTGTTACGATTAACTTAAAGGGTGAACCTGTTGTCATTTCTCAACAAACTTCACCAACTGCTGTTATTGTTTCTGAAACTGCAGATGGCGATGTTACAACATTTGTTGTTAATATTAATGGTTATGCATTCCAAAGTGATCATGATGATAATCCTCAACCAAATACTTTAGAAGTTAAAGTTAATACTGCGACTCAAACAATCGAAAGTGTTGCCTATGTAACATTCTCTGATTCTAAGAATATTGGGGATAAGACAAATTCTGACGTATTCTTGTCTCAATTTGTTGGGGTTTCCATTGTAGATGAAACAGCAAGTGTTGATGTTGTCTCAGGAGCTACAATAACATCTCAATCAGTTGTTAAGGCTGTAAATGCTGCTATTGCTGCAGCGTTGGACTAGGAGGATCGTAAAATGAAAAAAATTATTCATTTAACATTATTCTTAGCGATTATTAGTGCATTAGCGGGTGGAGTCTTAGGATTTGTAAATCAAATTACAGCTCCAATTATTGCTGAAAAGAAAATTGCTGCAGTTAAAGCAAGTTTACAAGAAATTTTCCCAGGTGCATCTGAGTTTGCGGAAATTACAATTGAAGAAAATGATGTTGTAATTAATGCTTATGAGGCGACTGGTGCAGGTTATGCATTTAATGTTAGTGTTCAAGGATATAAAGATGTGATTGAATTCATCGTTGGATTTGATCTAGATGGTAAAATTGCTGGTTTAAAAATGAATTATGTCAATGATACTCCAGGTTGAGGTACTAAAGTTGGTGAACCTGAGTTCATTAATAGTATTGTTAGTAAATCGGTAGATGATAAGTTGGATACTATTTCTGGTGCAACTATTTCATCATCAGCTGTAATTAAAGGGATCGATGCGGCGATTGCTGTATTTGAATCCTTGAAGTAGGAGGGATAACCAATGAAATCTATTTTAAATTATGGTTTGAATCTCTTAAAAGAGAATCCAGTATTTGGATTGTATCTTGGAATTTGTTCTACATTAGCGATTACAATTAACTTGAATAATGCATTAGGTATGGGTGTTTCGGTTATTGCGATTTTAACGGTTTCTAACGTTATCATTTCTCTTATCCGTAATATCACGCCTGATGAAATTCGTATTCCAGTTTATATTGTTGTTATTGCAACTTTAGTTAAAGCGGTTGAATTGTTGATTAAAGCTTATGCTCCTGCAATTGATGCTGCTTTAGGTGTATTTATTCCATTGATCGTTGTTAACTGCATTATCTTAGGTCGTGCTGAAGCATTCGCGTCTAAGAATGGTGTTGCTGCTTCTGCTTTAGATGGTTTAAATATGGGTGTTGCTTATACATTAAGTTTAACTGCAATGTCTTTAATTAGACAAATTCTAGCGACTGGTATGGTTAACTTTACAAATCCTTTTACAAATGTTGAAGTTTTCTCTGTAACGTTAATTCCTAGTCAGTTTACAATTCCTATTTTCAGTGGTCCTATCGGTGCTTTCTTAACCTTCGCTTTATTAGCTGCAGGTGTAAGTGCAATCCGTAACCACCAACCTAAGGTAAAGGAGGCAAAATAAGATGGAACTATTTTCTTTATTCTTTTCTGCCGTAGTTATTAATAACGTCGTCTTAACAAAGTTCTTAGGTATGTGTCCTTTATTGGGTGTATCTCGTAAAACGAGTTCTGCACTTGGTATGGGTGCTGCTGTTGTGTTTGTTATCTTTGGATCTTCTGTATTTACGTATGTCTTGTATTACAATATTCTTGTTCCACTTTCACTTGAATACATGGATTTAATTACCTTTATTCTAGTTATTGCGGCGTTTGTACAATTTGTTGAATTAATTCTTAAGAAGTATTCTGCTGTATTGTATAAGGCACTTGGTATTTATCTACCTTTAATCACAACAAACTGTGTAGTGTTATATGTTACTTTAATTAACATTACTGAAGGATTTACATTTGTTGAAATGGTTGTTTATTCCTTAGCGACTCCAATTGGATTCATGATGGTTCTTTTTATCTTCTCAACAATCCGTGAAAGATTGGATTATGCTGATGTACCAAATGCATTCAAGGGAAATCCAATTGCGTTAATTGTTGCTGCTATTATGGCAGGTATTTTTACAAGTTTCGTAGGTCTAATCTAGTATGGAAGCAGTTCTTTACTTAGCGGCTTTAGGTGGTTTCTATGGTTTGGTTTATTTCTTAAATCATAAGACTCCTCGTCCTGAAGGGTGTGAAGATATTGAAGCAACTTGTAGTTCATGCTCATTAGGTCATTGTGGAAATCATCCTTCCCAACAAATTAAGGAGATAAAAAATGCTTAGTGCAAGTTTAATGATGTTAGTTCTCGGCGCTGCTTTAGGACTATTATTAGCGATTGCTGGTAAATTCCTTTATGTAGAAGTGGATACTCGTGTAGAACAAATTACTGGTATGTTACCTGGTTATAACTGTGGTGCTTGTGGTTACCCTGGATGTGCAGGTTTAGCTGAAGCATTAGTTAATGGTGAAGCTAAGAGTCCTACTCAATGTAAGCCATCTACAGAAGCTCATCGTACACGTATTACGACATTCATGGAAACAGGTGTCGATCCTCAAGCTGAAACAGCACATGCTCATTAATTAGACAAACTTTAAAAAGTTTGTCTTTTTTTTTATTTCTTTCAGGTTATTCTATTTTTTACTCATATATATGAATGAGGTTGATATGAAAGGGATAATTCAAGCGTATGCATTGTTTGTGTTGTTGATGGGAATTGCTTTAGGATACATGCTTTATATTCGAATTGATGAGATGCAATACATGGCACGAATGATTCTTAATCAATCAGTACATGATTCGATGGTAATGCTGGATAAAATGAGTATTGCTGAAAGAGAAGATCGATTAATTGAAGTTGTTAATGAGAATATCCAACTTAGAGATGAATATGGATTAATCAAACAGGTACAAGTATTGGGATATCATTTAGAACCACTTGCTTTACGTGTAAAGTTGACAGTTAAGTTATCAGATTATGAATGGAATTTTGATGAAACAATGATTGAGGTGGGTTCATGATAAAGAAGGATAAATTATTATTTCTTGGTTTATTTGTTTGTATTATTTTTATTTCATTTGGTATAAGCGCACTTTATATCAATCGTGAGCTAGAACTTGTAGAAGTCTATGTAGCGAAAGATACTCTTGTGGCTCGTACTTTAATTGATCATGACTCAATTACACTTATTAAGGTACCAAAAGCATATTTAAGTGAGAATGTTGTGATGGATAAAGAAGAAATGTTAGGGAAATATGTAAAGTTGAACACATCCATTCCTAAAGGGAGTCTCATGTATCAATCAAGCTTAGAATGGTTGGATGATGCGATTGATGAACCAGCATTACTTCTTAACGCAAATCAAGCTGTATTTGCATTAGATGTGAATATGAGTAGTACTGCAGGTAATTCAATCCAAAAGGGTTCAAAGATTGATTTGTATGGAACCCTAAAAGTTAATCGAGAAACACTCGTTGATTTATTGTTTAAACAAGTAAGAGTTTTGAGTATTAAGGATAAGAATGGAAATGAAGTTAATCAAGAAACCAATCAAGTTCCTAAAATTATGTTAATTGCAGTTGATCAGTATGAAATACCTATACTCACTAAGTTGATTGCGATAGGGGACTTAACCATTACTCCAACTTCAGAGTTCATTAGTGATGAAGAATGTATTCTATATGAAGGATCAAGTTTATTAGGATATTTATATGCTCAATGAATTTGATTTTGGTGTAATTCAGAGATTAATTGATGATAATCAAATAACGGATATTAACTACAATGGCAAACAAATATGGGTGGATCATCTTCAAAAAGGAAGATATCCTGTAGAACCCTTTATTGCACATGATGCGATTCAAGCACTCGTTTATAAGATTGCGAATTATGTAAATCTTCCATTTAATGCGACCAGTCCTGTATTGGAAGCTGAAACAAGTGAACTCAGAATTAGTATCCTACATCCTAGTGTTTCTCGAGGTGGTTTAAGTTTATCCATACGGAAAACACCTTCTGTTTGTCGCTTGCATGATGAAATAACGGGGATTAAACATTATGCACCAATTTGGGTTATTGAGTTCTTACAAGAAGCAATTCAAAACAGAAAAAATATTATGATAAGTGGTTTGCCAGGTTCTGGTAAGACAGAATTTGTTAAATACTTGATGGAGAGTATACCGGCCTTTCAACGAGTTATAACAATCGAAGATAGTTTAGAGTTGCGTTATGGAGATATTCATCCAAAAAAAGATCATGTTATGTTAAAGGTTCATGAACACTTTAGTTACGAGAAAGCAATTAAAACGAGTCTTAGACAAAGACCAGATTGGATATGTGTCTCAGAGATAAGAGGAATAGAAATCATTTATCTCTTGCAAAGTATCTCGACTGGTACAAGTTTAATCAGTACCGTACATGCGGAAAGTGCATATGCAATCCCGCATCGAATGATGGTTATGATGCCTGGAACAGACTTAAGTAATCAAAGCATTCATACCATGATACATGATAGTTTGGATTTTGGTGTTCATCTTGAAGTGGTGACAAGTTCTAGAGGGGTTCAGAGAAGGATTCGTGAAGTTGTTTATTATGATGTGAATGAAGCGTATGAAGGGAAGAAACTTACGATCTATCAAAAAAATGAGAAAAATAAAAGTATTAAATTTAAACAGTTTATGGAAGATAACCCATTTAATCAAGAATATAACACTTAAAGATTTGACTGTAATTATTTCTGAGATACTTGTCATTATGCTATTTGGTACTGTGTTTAAATTACCCAATACTTATCAACTAATTCTATTAGGACTATCTTTTATACTTACTCCATTCTTTATGCATTATCAGATGCGATGGAAAGAGGAGGAACAAGCCTTCTATGAATTGACGGACTTCCTTCAACAATTCTTAGTTAGTTTTAAACAACATCCTAAGATTTATGCATCGCTTCTTGAATCAAGACCGAATACAACAGGAGTTCTAAGAGAACAAGTTGATTGCTGGATAAATCAGCTTGAAATGGGTGTTTACCCTAAAGAGAGTGCACAAAATTTTGTTAATAAGCAATCTCACTTTATTGTTTCAAACCTCATTCATTTAATGTTAGCGGTAGAGAACTATGGAACATTCAACTACATCGAGGGATTAGAAATCATACAGAATGATATCGAAGACTGGATAGAAGATACGACAATCTTCAAGAACGAACAAAAGAGCACAAAGAATCGAATACAGATACTAGCATTATTAGCGTGTGGTATCGCTTGGATTTCACACAATATGTTATTTAAAACAGGATTAATTGAGACCATGAATTTCTATTACTTTAGTTTGTTTGTGTTCTTGGTCTTGGTACTATTAACACTATTCTTCTCATATAAACTAATCTCAGTCCCATGGATTGATGCGAGTGAGAATCTATGTTGAAGTATCTAGCCATTCTATGCTTAATGATTTGGGTATTCTTTGACGATAAGGTGTTTGAATTAACACACTACAAGTCCACAAAGTTTATTCAAATCGAAAAGATATTAGGTTATGAGTGTAATGAAAAATGGTATAAAGATCGATATTTCAAAATAAAGATAATTCGCTATTTAATTTTGTTAGTACTTGTATACGACCCTAAGATTGTTTTAATTACAGTATTTATTCTATGTTTATTGATTTATTTCTATCCTGTATTAAAACTTAACCAATTCGCTAAATTAAAAATAAGAAGTATTCAATATCACTTTCCAATTTACTTAAGACAGATTCAAGTATTACTTCAAAATAATACAGTTGTTCGATCAATTGAATTATCCCTAGAATATGTACCTAAAGTATTAAAACCTGATATTGAACGATTAAATGAGTTAATCAAAGAAGATCCAATGAATAGTCACCATTACATTAATTGCATGAAAGACTACGATTTGATTGAAATACAACGATCGATGAAATGGCTTTACCGATACCAGAACTTTGGCTATAAAGATGCGTATTCGCAATTTAATCGTATGTTAATGTCTACATCTAAATGGCTTAGACAATCACGAATTGAACAGAAACAGAGTTCAATTCAAGTGTATCAGTGGATGGGAATGTTACCACTTCTTGGTGTAACATTCGTATTTATATCTGCGATGATGAGTGTTGTAATCTCATTATTTGAAAGGGGGTGAAATGATGAAAGCATTTTTTGAAGAATATGGTTTAGTGTTAGTTGTGACAGTTATTGCGACAGGAATGATTCTTTTCTCTGAAGGGTTTAAAGAAACGATGCAAGATACGCTTGAGACACAATGGACACAAATGACAGAGATTAACTAATGAAGGGGGCATTTGAAACCGTTATCGTTATGATCTTTGGGATGATGTTTATGGTGATGGGTATTGATTACATGAGAGTAATTCTTCTTAACAACAAGGCTCGTTTATATGCTGAAAATATTCTAGCGATCGTTGAGAATCAGAATCGTTATGATGCGGATGTAGATGAATTGATTCGTTTAAGTGAGATTCAATGTTCCGTATGTACGTATCAAGTAGAAGAACATATTGAAGTTGAAAAGCGTTTATGGATTACTGTCACTTATCCAATTGAAATGAATCATTTGAATTACTTTACTTTATCCAAGATAAGATTATTAACTAGACCAATCGCTTAGTGCAGGAAACTGCACTTCTTTATGTTAAAATAGAATTATGTTATTAACCATTGATATAGGAAACTCGAATATAGTTTGTGTTGTTTACTCAGATTCAAAAGAAAAGCTTTATGATGCACGATATGAAACGATAAAGGAAGATGTGAAAAGTGCGTATAGAGTCTTCGTACAAGATCAGTTATTTCCTTTAAAGGATAAATTTAATTTAGAAGCATTTATCGTAAGTAGCGTGGTCCCGTCCGTTGATCAAGTATTTTTTGATACGGTTGAATCTGTATTAGAGATAAAAGGGTATAAATGCAATATCGATACAGTAAGTGAATTAGAGATTTTATTAACGAATCCTAAAGAGTTAGGTGCTGATTTTATTGCCACAACCTATGGTGCAATGTCGAAGTATAACACCCCATTGATCGTGGCTGATTTAGGATCTGCAACAAAGTTAAGCGCAATTAATGATAAGCATCAGTTTGCGGGTGGAATAATTATGCCAGGTTTAAGAATCTCTCAAGATGCTTTAAACAAGTTTATTCCTCATTTACCAACAATTCCTCTAGAAGTTCCAGAATCTGTTCTAGGGATAGACACAATAACTGCGATGCAAGCTGGATTGATGTTCTCTACGATTGATTCAATTACAGGAATTGCGGATCGTATTGAAAAAGAGTTTGGTCAAAAGTGTACTAAAATCTTAACAGGTGGGTTATCTGTATTGATTAAAGATCATACTGAAACCTTTGTATATGAACCTTTTCTATTAAATGAAGGTTTATTTGATATCTATCAAAAATTAGTTAAATAATTTGACTTAACTACTTTACTTTATGTCGTAAATAGGCTAAAATAACACTTGCCTTATGGCGGTCGTGGCGAAGTTGGTTAACGCACCGGATTGTGGTTCCGGCATTCCGCGGGTTCGAGCCCCGTCGGCCGCCCCATTAAGTAAATGAAATCTTCTTAGGAAGATTTTTTTATTTATATCGCTATTTTTCTTGATTTAGCGGACTAAATTAATGAAGTATATGTAAAATTTACATATAAATGAAATAAAATGTAAGTTAAATGATAATTAGATGAAAATATTTCTTGACACCTTTCATTGTTGCGCTATAATTAACGACATAAAGGAAAGGAATTGAAGATTATGAAGAAATTATTACTTCTTATCTTAGCTTCTTTATTGTTTGTGGGCTGTTCTGCAGAACCTGCGACTGAAGAGTCTAAGAAAATCCTACGAGTAGCGTTTGGCGGTGACGTATTATCACTTGACTCTAATGTTGCGACGGACGGAGTATCATTTGAAGTTCTAACAGCTTTTACTGAAGGCTTAGTAGAGTATGATGCAAATGATGCGACCCTACCAGGTTCTGGTGCAGCTGAAAGTTGGACTGTATCAGAGGATGGTTTAGAATATGTATTTAATCTTAAAAAAGATGCTGTATGGTCTAATGGAGATCCAGTTACAGCACATGACTTCGTATTTGCATGGCGCCGTTTAGTTGATCCTGTATTAGCGAATGAATATTCCCTAATGGCTCAAAATGCTAAATTAGTGAATGCGGATGCAGTTATTGCTGGGGATTTACCAGTTGAAGAATTAGGCGTAGAAGCAGTGGATGATTTTACATTGAAAGTAAGTCTAGAAACACCTGTTCCTTGGTTTATTCCATTGATGACATTCCCATCTTTCTTCCCAATGAATGAAAAATTTGTAACCGAAGCTGGTGCAAACTATGCGACTGGTCCTGATTACTTATTATCCAACAGTGCGTTTGTACTTACAGATTGGGTACAAGGTTCTCAAATTGTATTAGCGAAGAATGACAAATATTATGATGCAGATAAAGTTGCGATTGATGGAATTGAAATCAGTATTATCGCTGATCCTCAAACCGTTAAATTACAATACGATCAAGGTAACTTAGATGTTGCGGCAATGTCTGGTGACTTAGTAACTGGATATGTTGGAACAGATGATTTCGTACCTATTCGTAAAGGTTATACATGGTTCATGCCATTTAACCAAAAATCCGAAAACCCAGCAGTTAAAAACGAAAATTTCCGTTTAGCAATCGCTTGGGCATTCGATCGTAACTTCATCGTAGATGAAAAATTAAATGATGGTTCACTTGTTGCGGATGGATTCGTACCACGTGGTTTAGCTTCTTCCGTAGATGGTGTTGATTTCCGTGATTCTGCTCCAAAATACTTTGGATATGATGCGGCAAAAGCACTTGAATACTGGGAAGCTGCTAAAGCAGATCTTGGTGTTGATTCCGTTACAATTGAGTTATTGGTTGGTACACCTGGGGATGACTCTGGCTTAGCAGCTGGTGCTCCAGAATACATCAAGGCTGAAGTTGAAAAGAACTTACCTGGTGTAACAGTTGAAATCAAGACAGTCTTAAAGAAGGAACGTCTAGAATTAATGAATCCAAGCAGAGCTGAGTACGATGTTGCTCTAACACGTTGGGGTCCTGACTACGCCGATCCTCTAACTTACTTACAAGACCTATTAGTGACTGGTTCTAACTACAACTATAACAACTGGTCAGATGCGACATATGATGCGATGGTTGCGGAAGTTGCGCCGGGGGGGGCTCTATCTTCTGATCCAGTAGCTCGTTGGGCTAAGTTAGTTGAGATTGAAGGTTATGCATTAGATACTGCGATTGTTGTACCTCTATGGCAGACAGGGTCTGCTATGGTAATCAAACCAAATGTAAAAGGAATTGAATACCACGTATTGGGTATGACCAACTACAAACGCGCTACGATTGATTAGTGAATAAGTGGGAACCTTTTGCGAGGTTCCCATTTTCTATTAAGGATAGGAGGCCAAATATGTTTAAATATATTACTCGGCGAATGTTTTGGTCCATTGTGACTTTATTCACCATACTAATCTTATTATTCTTACTATTACAGTTTCTTCCAGGAACGCCCTTTAATGATGAAAAATTGAGTGAAACAAGTAGAGCATTGTTAAATGCTAAATATGGTTTGGATCAACCATTTTTCTCACGATTTGGCATTTACATGAAAAATATACTTACCGAGTTTGACTTTGGAATCTCACTATCCATTCAACGAAATTGGATGGTCAAAAATATCGTGCTTCCAAGATTAGGAATCTCAGTCAGAATTGGTCTACAAGCCCTAGTTTTAGGAACATTTATGGGGATTGTATTAGGTGTACTTTCCGCATCAAAAAAGAATACTTGGGTTGATACACTCGCCACGCTCATAGCGATTGTGGGGGTCAGTATTCCTTCCTATGTATTTGCATTGTTATTGAGTTATATATTTGGGTTTAAAATTCCTATCTTTAGTATAATTTTTAACTTTAATGATCCAATAAAATCCTCGATATTACCAACAATCGCATTATCCATGTTTGTAATGGCACAAGTGACACGTTTCTTAAGAACAGAACTGATTGAAGTATTGGGCTCTGACTATATTCGTTTAGTCGAGGCGAAAGGTGTAACAAAATTTAAAGTAATTTATAAACACGGTTTACGAAATGCTTTAATCTCGGTTGTAACGATTTTAGGACCATTAACGGTTACCTTATTAACCGGTTCATTGGTTGTGGAAAAGGTGTATGCAGTTCCAGGTATTGGTAGTTTACTCGTCAATGGAATTCTAACGAATGATTACAATGTTATCGTTATGATTGCGTTCGTCTATAGTGCTTTATACATTACCATGAACTTATTTGTTGATATCTTATATGGCATTATTGACCCACGTATTCGTGTTGCGAAAGGAGCTTAACATGAGTGAACTTCGTAAAGAACAATTTAGGCGATTAGAACATAAGGAATATGTTGCTCAAGAACTGATTTCGAGTGAAGATCCAAAATTTTTCCGAGATGCATTTCGTCGCTTTAAAAAGAATAAAGGGGCGCATGTTGCTTTATACATGATTATTGCGATTTTACTCTTAGCAGCCTTTGGTCCTTATTTTGGTGGACATGTATACAATGAGGTTATTACGCAACATATTAATCTTCCTCCACGTGTCCCATTTATTGAAAATCTTGGGATTCTAAATGGGGTTAGAGATAATGTAAATGTTTATCTACAAAAAGGTTTTGATGATGTTTATTACTGGTTTGGTGCAGATGGACTTGGACGTGACTTATGGGTTCGCGTTTGGATGGGAACACGTATCTCATTCTTAGTCGCATTTGTCGCAGTATTAATCGATGTGATTATTGGTATCACGTATGGTCTTATCTCAGGTTATTTTGGAGGTAAGGTCGATATGGTAATGCAACGCTTTGTAGAAATTATCAGTGGGATACCAAACTTAGTTGTTGTTATCTTACTTGTACTCGTATTAAAACCTGGATTACAGTCGATTATATTTGCTTTAATGATTACAGGTTGGATATCTATGAGCCGTGTTGTACGTTCTCAAGTACTTAAATTAAAAGAACTCGAGTTTGTTTTAGCAGCTAAAACACTTGGTGCTTCATCCTTTGTTATTATTCTCAAGGAAATATTACCGAATATTATTGGACAAATCATTGTTATGACGATGTTCTCAATACCGAATGCTATTTTCTACGAATCATTCTTAGCGTTTGTAGGCTTAGGTTTACAACCTCCACTTGCATCTTTAGGTGTTTTAATTTCTACAGGTTATCAATCATTATTGATTTATCCACATATGGTTATTTTCCCAGTGGTTGTCTTATCGTTCTTGATGTTAAGTTTTAACTTAGTTGCTGATGGATTAAGAGATGCATTTGATCCAAAAATGAAAGGATTCTAGGTGAAAAGTATGGAAGAAAACAGAATACTTGAAGTTAAAAACCTACAACTCTCTTTTCAATTGGATGTAGGAACAAACCATGTTATTCGTGATATTAGTTTTCATCTCAATAAAGGTGAAACACTTGCTATTGTAGGGGAGTCTGGTTCTGGTAAGTCGGTCACAACCAAAGCGATTTTAGGTTTAATCGATGATAATGGAGCAGTTGAAGAGGGATCGATTTTATTTAAACTAAAGAAGAATGGTAAAGAAGAAATTGTAGATCTATTGCATAGTACAAAAGCATACATGCAAAAGAATATACGTGGAAGTAAGATTGCGATTATATTCCAAGATCCAATGACATCTTTAGATCCAACCATGACGATTGGTAAACAAATCATGGAAAGTATGTTGGAACATAAACTCGTGAAGTCGAAAAAAGAAGCGATTGACCGAACACGTAATCTACTTGAGCTGGTTGGGATTGATCATCCTGATAAACGCATGAAACAATATCCACACCAATTATCCGGTGGGATGAGACAAAGAGTTGTTATTGCGATAGCATTAGCGTGTGAACCAGATCTACTGATTGCGGATGAACCAACGACAGCGCTCGATGTAACCATTCAATCTCAAATTCTTGAGTTGATTAAAGATATCCAAAAGAAAACAGGGGTTGCGATTATCTTCATTACCCATGATTTAGGGGTAGTTGCGAATGTTGCAGACCGTGTTGCGGTAATGTATGCAGGGAAAATTGTAGAAGAAGGATTAGCTTCTGAGGTTTACTATGATCCTAGACATCCATATACTTGGGGCTTATTGTCGAGTATTCCATCACTTGATGGAAAGGAAGAAGAAATATTATCGATTCCTGGGAGTCCTCCTAACTTGATCCATCCTCCAAAAGGCGATGCTTTTGCTTATCGTAGTTCTTATGCACTCGCAATTGATTTTGAAGAAATACCACCATTTTTTAAGGTGAGTGATACACATTTTGTCGCAAGTTGGTTATTGCATCCAGATGCTCCTAAGGTTGAAATGCCTGAAGTACTTAAGAAACGATTAAAACAATACGCACGAAATAAGGAGGTTTAATATGAGTACAAATAATGTCATTTTAGAAGTTAAAAATCTAAAACAGTACTTTAAAGTTGATCGTAAAACAACCACTCGTGCGGTTGATGATGTTAGCTTTAAAATATATGAAGGTGAAACCTTTAGTGTCGTAGGTGAATCGGGAAGTGGTAAATCTACACTTGGACGTACACTTATTCGAATTTATGATGGTGTTGCAGGCGATGTAACATTCATGGGTAAAAAGATTTCAGGTAAGATTGATAAAGAAACAAAACACTTTATCACAACCAACATGCAAATGATTTTCCAAGATCCAATGGCATCACTCAATCCACGCAAGAAAGTACTAGACACTGTTGCGTTTGGGCTCGATGTCAACAAATTAGTAACTGATCCAGTTGAACGCAAGAATAAAGTTATCGATGTACTTAAGAGTGTTGGTTTAAGTGAAGATCATATGAATCGTTTCCCTCACCAATTCTCAGGTGGACAACGACAACGTATTGGAGTTGCGCGTGCATTGATTCTGAAACCAAAGTTTATCATTGCGGATGAAATTATCTCTGCACTTGATGTATCGATTCAAGCTCAGGTTATCAATCTAATGAAAAAACTCCAAAGGGAGCTTAACTTAACCTATTTATTTATTGCGCACGATTTATCGATGGTTCGCTATATCTCAGATCGAGTTGCGGTTATGCATTTAGGTCATATTGTAGAAATGGGTACAGTAGATGATGTTTATAATCATCCAATGCATCCCTATACAAGATCACTCTTATCTGCTATTCCTCATCCAGATCCTGATAGTGAGAAAACACGTAAACGCTTTGTATATGATATGAGTACGATTGAATATAATGATAGCCATATTGTTCAATTAAGTGAAACCCATTCAATTCTAACGACTGATAAAGATTTCGAAATGTGGAGTAAAGGTGATTACTCATTAAGTCTAAAGTAAAGCGAGGATTATTCCTCGCTTGTTTTTTGTGTTACTGAGTTTTTTAGTTGATAGAGTTCAGCTTTTAACATTTCATTATCTTGAAGTGCTTTACTGTAATCATTCTTAAGTAGTTCGGATTGTGTCTTAATACTACTTAGATTTTTTTCAAGTTCTTTGATTGTTGATCTTGTTTTAAAACTACGATAAATTCCAAACAATAAAACAAGACATGCGCCTAGTGCAACTGAGATTAGAATGACTAAAGAACCGGATAATTGGAAACTCCAAAAGAATAATTGAACGGTAATAATTTCTGCGTTTGTAATTGCAAATATTGCGACAAGAATTGAAAGAAGAATAAAGAATATAAATTGTTTCTGCATATATTTCCCTCTAAATTTAGTATAGGCTAATTCAACGATTTTATCAAAAACAATGTGATTAGTGGTATATATAAATCATAGAGTTTGGAGAATATTATATGTATTACAGCTACGCTATGGGAATTGACAATATAGATGATTTGTTAAGTGAAGGATTTATTATTCAAAGAGAGGGTTCTAGTTTCTTGGTATCCTTTACGAAAGAGAAAGCTGATGTTTGGGAGTCTTTTATATCTAGACAATTAAAACTAAATTATTGGAATGAGTATTTAGCAGAGGATTGTGTTGTGTTCTTGTTTCATCTTGAGGATGGAATAAAAAAGTATGTAGTAAAAGACTATAATAATTCAGAAGTATTACATCTCTGTGAGAAGCTTTGTAATCAAGAGTTTGGATCGATTAAAGCGATGTTAGAAGGTAATCGATATTATCTCGATAAATTAAGATAAAAAAACTGTTAACTAAGTTAACAGTTTAATTCATTATTCAGCTTTTCCTTCAGAACCTAATACATTCTTAATCTTGTGTGCAACTAAACTCTTAATGTTAGCACGAGCAGGTTTTAAGTAAGTACGTGGATCGAATACATCTGGTTTTTCAGTGAATACTTTACGAATACCAGCTGTGAATGCTAAACGTAAGTCAGAGTCGATATTGATCTTACATACTGCAGAACGAGCTGCTTGACGTAACATATCTTCTGGAATACCGATTGCATCTTGTAAGTTACCACCGTTTTCTTGGATGATCTTAACGTATTCTTGTGAAACGCTTGATGCTCCGTGTAAAACGATTGGGAAGTTAGGTAAACGACGTGTGATTTCATCTAAGATATCAAAACGTAATTGTGGTTCTTGACCAGGTTTGAATTTGAATGCGCCATGGCTTGTTCCAATTGCGATAGCAAGTGAGTCAACACCAGTACGTGATACGAATTCAATAACATCATCAGGGTTAGTGTAGCTGTGGTGTTCAACATTAACTTCATCTTCAACACCAGCTAATTGGCCTAATTCACCTTCAACAGTGACACCATGTGCATGAGCGTATTCAACAACTTTTTTAGTTAATGCGATATTGTCTTCAAATGATAAATGAGAACCATCAATCATAACTGAAGTAAATCCACTGTCGATACAAGATTTACATAATTCAAATGTATCTCCGTGATCAAGGTGTAGTGCGATTGGGACGTTGCTGGTTTCAACAGCAGCTTCTACTAATTTCTTAAGATATACTGGGTTAGCGTAATCTCTAGCTCCTTTTGAAGCTTGTAAAATAACAGGTGACTTCAATTCATTTGCCGCTTCGACGATCGCTTGAACGATTTCCATGTTGTTAACATTGAAAGCACCAATAGCGTATCCGCCTTCGTAGGCTTTTTTAAACATTTCTTTGGTTGATACTAAAGGCATATTTCTTTTCCTCCTGGTCTTATTGTAACGCAATTCGATTTTCTTTGATAGCAAAAAACTCTAAATATGCGCACTCATTGTATTATAAATAAAAATTGACTATAATTAAAGGGTTAAAAGGAGTTCTCATATGAATAAAGAAAAAGTATTAGTAGAAGTATCTGCACGTCATGTGCATGTAACAAAAGAACATTTAGAAATTTTATTTGGTCCAGGTCATGAATTAACCCCTAAAAAGGATTTATCTCAACCTGGTCAATATGCTGCAGCTGAAAGAGTTGACTTAGTTGGGCCACGTTCCACGATTAAGGGTGTAAGTATTTTGGGACCATGTCGTAATGCATCTCAAGTTGAAGTATCTTTATCCGATGCACGTACATTAGGCCTAAGCGCAATGATTCGTGAATCCGGAAATATTCAAGGTACAACAGGGATTGAATTGGTTGGTCCTGCAGGTAGTGTAACATTAACTGAAGGTTTAATCGTAGCGAAACGCCATGTACACTTAACACCAGAGGCAGCTGCTGCTCAAGGTGTTACAAATGGTCAAGTTGTAAGTGTAAAGATTGAAACAGACGAACGTTCAATGACATTTGGTGACGTTGTGATTCGTGTCAGTGAAAAGTTCTCACCTGCAATGCACATTGATACCGATGAAGCAAATGCGGCTGCTATTAGCTCCACAGCTTGGGGCGAGATTATAACAAACTAACCGATTATTCGGTTTTTTAATGATGACGATGCATCCAATAAATAAAAAAGAAATGATGGAAAGAGGCTGGGATTCAGTCGATTTCGTCTTGGTAAGTGGGGATGCTTATGTCGATCATCCTTCCTTTGGTGCTGCCATCATAGCACGAGTATTAGAAGCGTATGGTTTTACGGTTGCGATATGTCCTCAACCGGATTGGAAAAAAGAGGATGATTTACTTCAATATGGTAAACCAAATTTAGGGTATATGGTTACAGCAGGGAATATTGATTCAATGGTGAATCACTATTCTGTTAATAAAAAAAGAAGAATAAAAGATAACTATACGGATAATGGTGTTATGGGTAAGCGCCCAGATCGAGCAACCATTGTATATAGTCAATGGATTCGTAAAGTTATGCCAGGTGTTCCAATTATTATCGGTGGAATTGAAGCGTCACTACGTCGTTTAGCACATTATGATTATTGGGATGATACCATTCGTAATTCGATACTAATGGATTCTACAGCGGATTTACTTATTTATGGCATGGCTGAGAATAGTGTGATCGAAGTTGCGGAAGCGATGCGATCTGGAATTGCGATTGAAGATATTACATATATCCGTGGTACAGTTTGGAAAACAAAAACCAAAGAACTACCAAGTGATGCGATTATATTACCTACTTTCGCGGAGATTAAGAAAGATAAAGATAAATTTATCGATAGTTTCGTGATTCAGTATCGTAATACCGATGCATTTACTGCTAAACCACTTGTTGAGATGGTTGGGAATGTGGCGGTCGTACAAAATAAACCAAGTTTTGCATTAAAACAAGAAGAAATGGATTGGGTCTATGGATTACCATTTACTCGATTAATACATCCATCCTATACTGAAATTCCAGCGATAGAAGAAGTACAATTCTCACTCATCAGTAATCGTGGATGTTTCGGTTCGTGTAACTTCTGTGCACTTACTGCACATCAAGGTAGAATGATTAGTAGTCGTAGTGCTGATTCTTTGGTAGAAGAAGCGACGAAAATCACACAGATGAATAACTTTAAAGGCTATATTCATGATGTTGGTGGACCTACGGCTAACTTTAATCAAGTTTCATGTCAGAAACAGTTAAAATATGGAACATGTCAAACCAAAGAATGTTTGCACCCTGAACCATGTAGACAACTTGAAGTAAGTCATTCTGCTTATCTTCAAACGTTAAGACGATTGCGTGCACTACCAAATGTTAAGAAAGTATTCGTTCGATCTGGGATTCGTTATGATTATCTCATGTATGATAAGGATGAGACATTCTTCGATGAGCTTGTTCAATATCATATCTCAGGTCAATTAAAAGTTGCGCCTGAACATATATCGGATCGAGTTCTTGATTTAATGGGAAAACCTAAACGTCAATTATATGAAGCGTTTGTAAGTAAGTATGAAAAGAAGAATAAAGAGTTTAATAAGAATCAGTTCTTAGTTCCATATATGATTTCTTCTCATCCAGGAAGTGAGTTAAAAGATGCGATTGAATTAGCCTTGTATCTTAAGAAAATTAAGCATACTCCTCAACAAGTTCAAGATTTTTATCCAACACCATTCACGGTAAGTACATGCATGTACTATACGGAAAAGAATCCATTTACAAAAGAGAAGGTGTATGTTGCGAAGAATCCTAAAGAAAAAGCATTGCAACGTGTGCTATTACAATACACGTATCCACAGAATCAAACACTTGTATTTGAAGCGCTTAAACAAGCCAATCGTTTGGATTTAGTTGGATTTGGTTCACACTGTTTGATTAAACCATTAAGACAAGAATCGGTGAATCGTTCTAGAGAAGTTTCAGGTAGACAACGAAAAGGAAATCATTAATTGTGATGATTTAAGGATAATCTTGAATAAGCCTTTATTTTGAGCAATTAAACTATTAAAATAAACATATATGCGACACATCTTTATTATCAATCCAAAGTCTGGAAACAAACAGGCAGTAACGTATATTCCACTCATCGAGGACTATTTTAAATCGAATCCAAATGATTTTGAAGTACTGTTAACTGAATATCCAGGACACGCAACAGAACTCGCAAGGAAGTATACAAAAGAAGATGGAGTTTGTGTCTATTCTCTTAGTGGAGATGGTACAGCAAACGAAGTATTAAATGGATTGAATGAAGGTGTTACACTAGCAATTTTACCGCTTGGGACAGGTAATGATTTTACTCGTATGTTTCAAGTTCCTGAAATGTCAATGGAACGATTGATTATAGAAACAATTGAAGGCAAAGAATGTTTAGTGGACTATGGGATGTCCAATTACCGTAAGTTCTTGAACTGTTCAACTATGGGATTAGATGCGGATATTGTAATCTTGGCACATGAATGGAAAATGAAATACCCATTCTTAGGAAGTTTCTCTTATATTATCGCTATCTTTCCTTTGTTAATTCATCGTAAACCACTTGAATTCACTGTGAGAATGGATGATAAAACCTTTAAGGTAAAATCTCTCTTAACAGCGGTTATGAATGGACAATTCTATGGAGGTGGTTTTATTCCGACTCCCATGGCATCCATTCAAGATGGTTATTTAGATTTATGTATTATTCAAGATACCAATTTACTCAGAATATTGACCTTATTACCACGTTATAAAAAGGGATTGCATATCAATGAAGATATTGTAAGTTTCTATAAGGTTAAGAAGTTCAATCTTGTTAGTGAAAGAGAAATAAGTACGCAGTGTGATGGAGAAGTATATCCTGAGATTGAGATTGATTTTAGGATTGTAGAGAAAGGGCTTAGACTAAGAGTTCCAAAAGAAAGCTTGTTGGAGGAAGCACCATGATCTTAGAAAATGAAAATATTTATTTAAGAGTCGATTTGCATGCGGCTGAGATGCATTCATTGGTCGATAAGCATAGTGGTAAAGAATGGATCTGGAATGCTAATCCTGCATTCTGGGGACAACGTAATCCAATCTTATTTCCAATGGTAGGTTCTACCTATGATCAGAACTTACACATCGATGGAAATCAGTATCAAATGGGTAACCATGGATTTACTCGTCATGCGAACTTTGATTGTGTAGAGGCTACAGATTCAAAGATCGTATTACGATTTGAATCGTCTGATCATACGATGTCTCAATTTCCGTATGAATTTAAGTTAGAAGTTGAATATCGTTTACATCCAAAGCATCTTGATATTGTTTATCGCATTACGAATGAATCTGATCGTACAATGCCATTTAATTTTGGGTTACATCCTGCTTTCTTGCATTCAAACAATGGTGAGGATGGATCAATTCCAGTCGAATTCTTTGGGGTTGAATCTCAATTACCTCAATCCATTCTTAAGCAAGGTACAAATCAAATACTTGAGTTTACCGATGCATTCTTTAAAGAAGTTCCAACTTTAATATTAGATCATGTAAAATCGAATTTTGTTCGATTACATGACAAGAATGATTATCTTGATGTAAGTGTATTTGGCTATCGTTGGTTAGCGTTCTGGAAGAAACCTAAGGCGAATTTCCTTTGTATTGAGCCTTGGTATGGTCATGATGACTTTGAACCGTTTTATGGAGAGTTCAAGGATCGTGAAGGAACCTTATTCTTAGACTCAAAGAAAATATTTACAACATCGTATCAAATTATCCCGAAGGGCAATAAAGGAGAGAAACATGTTTAAAGTGTATGTTTATGATGATTATGAAGGTGTAAGCCAAAAAGCATTTGAAGTGATGGAAGAAATCATTAAGCAAGGCAAGGTTACATTAGGGTTAGCAACTGGATCAAGTCCTGTAGGTTTATACAAACGTTTAGTTGAAGCGAACAAAAAAGGATTATCTTTTAAAGATGTTCAAACGTTTAACTTAGATGAGTATGTTGGTTTAAGCAAAAATCATGATCAAAGTTATTATCATTTTATGTTTGAACAACTATTCAAACATGTTGATATTGATGTAAATAATGTTCATCTTCCAAAAGGTGAAGGATCCCTTGAAGAAGTTGCGGCAGAATATGAAGCAATGCTTGTTCAAAATCCTCTAGATATTCAATTATTAGGTGTTGGATCGAATGGACATATTGGATTCAATGAACCAGGCACAAGCTTTGATTCTACCGTTCATGTGGTTCGTTTAAAAGAAGAAACACGCCAAGATAATGCTCGTTTCTTTAAATCGATTGACGAAGTTCCTAACTTTGCGATTACAATGGGTATTCAAGATATTATGCGTGCTAAACAAGTATTATTAATTGCTTCTGGTAAGAATAAAGCAGTTGCGATTAAAGAAATGTTAGAAGGAAAGATTCGTGAAGATGTTCCATGTACGATTCTTCAAAAACACCATGATGTCATAGTTGTACTTGATAAGGAAGCAGCTTCTTTAATTAAACATGATTAAACTAATTGTTAGTGATTTAGATGGAACACTATTAACAAAATTTAAATCCATTACGAAAGAAAATCAAGAAGCACTAATTGAAGCCCAAAAACAAGGTTGTATATTAGCTTTAGCTACAGGTCGTGGGTATGATAGTACTCAGCAATTTGTACCCATGTTAAAGATGGATCAATACAATGGTTATATGATCATGAATAATGGCCAACAACTAATTGATCTAAAAAACAATAAAACAACTGTAAATGGATATATCACAAAAGAAGATGCTAGAAAAATCCTAGCATTTGCACAAGAACATCAAATTCAATTAGTTATGGATGGCCCAAATGGTTTTGCCTTCTATTCTCCTGAGAATTTAAAAATCTATCGTGATATCTATCGTTTCTTGATTAAAGTTTTACCTCATTTTAAACCAATTCTTCGTCGTATCCATATCTTTAGTTTGTTTGGTTTCTTGAAATCTCAAGATGTTAAGATTATTGATAAACCAGAAGATATTGTCGATAACTATGATAAGGTAGGTTTATCCCATTACAAGATAAGTCTTGATAAAAGCATGGATGAGTTAAAAGCTGCCTTTAAAGATCATTATGAAGTGATGCGTGTCTCAGATAATTGGGTTGATATCAGTCCAAAGGGTATTACCAAGATTGTTGGTATTCGACAAATCATGGAAATCCATGGAATAAAAGAAGATGAAGTATTAACCATGGGTGACTCAGATAACGATGTGACAATGATTGAAGCCTTTCCTCACAGTGTTGCGATGGAAAATGCAAATGAGAAGATTAAATCACTTGCGAAGTATATGACCAAAACCAATTCTGAAAATGGTGTAGCACATGCGGTCAATCGTTTCGTTTTAAAAAAATGAGCATAAGTAGCGTATTTCGTATAGAATATTGATATACTCAAATCGATAAACAAGGAGGGTATTATGAAAGTTGTAAATACCGTAGAATTTGAATCAACAACAAAGAAGGGCATTACTTTAGTTGATTTCTCAGCTGAGTGGTGCGGACCATGTAAAATGATTGCGCCTGTGCTTGAACAATTATCAACAGAACTTGAAGGTAAAGTGAATATTATCAAGGTTGACGTGGATGTTGAGCAACAACTTGCACAGAAGTATAATGTTATGTCAATTCCAACTTTATTATTATTTAAAGAAGGAAATGTCATTGGTCAAGTCGTTGGATTCCAATCCAAAGCGATGTTAGAAAAGTTCATTCAAAGAGCGTATGTAGATTAAGAAGCTAAGGCTTCTTTTTTTTATGCTTTTAGATCAAATTACCATTGATAATTCTGTCACAATTTAATCTATAAATAATTCATTTAAATATTTAAATTATTAGTATTGCAATTGTGTGAAAAAGTCTTATAATGTTCTTTGTGTTTAGTATAAAACGCTAAATAGTTTAGTAAAACTAAACAGAGGACACAGATGGAAATTGGACAAAGAATTAAACAATTACGTACTCAGAACAAATTGACACTTGAAGAGTTAGCAAGCCGATGTGAGTTGAGCAAAGGTTTTATTTCACAGGTTGAAAGAGATCTTACTTCACCATCCATTGCGACACTAAGTGATATTGTTGAGGCGTTAGGTATCAATCTTGCTCAGTTCTTTAAGGAAGAGCGAGAAGAAAAACTCGTCTTTACTCAAGAGGATTTCTTTATTGACGAGAAAGAGGAATGTACGATTCATTGGATTGTTCCAAATGCGCAGAAAAATGATATGGAGCCGATCTTACTGGATTTAAAACCTGGTCAGAAATCGGATATCATTTCACCACATAATGGAGAAGAGTTTGGTTATGTGTTGAATGGAAAAGTAAGTTTAGTTATCAATAATAAGAAGTATGTTGTAAAGAAGGGTCAGACCTTCTATATCAAAGGCTTACATGATCATTACATCTTAAATGATACGAAGTCTGATGCAAAAGTTTTATGGGTTTGTAACCCACCCATTTTCTAGGAGGCACTAATATGCGTAAATTAATTGAATTCCAAAATATCGTAAAAAGCTTTAATGATAGTTTAGTTTTAAAAGGAATTAACTTATCCATCCATGAAAACGAGTTTGTTACCTTACTTGGTCCAAGTGGTTGTGGTAAAACAACTTTACTAAGAATCTTGGGTGGTTTCATCCAACAAAATGAAGGGTATGTCTATTTTGATGATATCGAAATTAGTAATGTTCCTCCATACAAACGTGAGATTAATACGGTTTTCCAACGTTATGCATTATTCCCTCATATGAATGTGTTTGATAATGTAGCATTTGGATTACGTATTAAGAAACAAGATAAGAATACAATCGAACAAAAGGTTAAGAAGATGTTAAAGTTGGTTAACCTTGAAGGGTATGAAGATCGTCCAGTTACATTACTTTCTGGTGGTCAGCAACAACGTGTTGCGATTGCGCGTGCTTTAGTGAATGAACCGATGGTTTTATTACTCGACGAACCTCTTGGGGCATTGGATTTAAAACTTCGTAAAGAAATGCAGATTGAATTAAAGAAGATCCAACAAGAAGTTGGGATTACGTTTATCTATGTAACACATGACCAAGAAGAAGCATTAACGATGTCGGATACGATTGTAGTTATGAATGCGGGTGAAATCCAACAAATTGGTACACCGACTGATATCTACAATGAACCTGAGAATCGTTTCGTTGCGGATTTCATTGGTGAATCCAATATTCTTGAAGGGGTTATGTTAGAAGATTATAAAGTTAAGTTTGATGATCAAGTCTTTGAATGTATTGATTATGGTTTTGAAGATAACTTGGATGTAGATATTGTTTTACGTCCTGAAGATATTGATATCGTACCTATTGATATGGGTCGAATCAAAGGTGTGATTAAGTCAAGTTTATTTAAAGGTGTGCATTTTGAAGTAGTGGTTGAAACACCGTACCGTGAATGGATTATTCATACGACCGATAAAGTCGAGGTGGATAAGGAGGTAGGCTTACACTTCTTCCCTGAAGACATTCACATTATGTATAAGATGGGAACGTACTAATATGAAGGGATATGCAAGTTTAGTTAAACCGTATATCTTATGGATGTCGTTGTTTATCGTAGTGCCAATGTTATTAATTGTTCTCTATGCATTTACTGAACATGGTAACTCTTTGATGGCATTTCGATTCACTCTCGATAACTTCATGCGTTTCTTTGATCCTGTATTTATTAAAGTATTATTCAAGTCATTAGAAGTTGCGATTATTACAACCGTTCTCTGTATTATTATTGGTTATCCTATTGCTTACATCATTTCTAATACAAGTGAAAGAGCACAAACGTTACTTATCTTGTTAATTACATTGCCAATGTGGATTAATATGCTTGTTCGTACTTATGCTTGGATTAGTATCTTATCCGATGGTGGTATCTTAAATTCTATCTTACAGTTCTTTGGTTTTGAACCAATTAAGATGATGTATACCGATTTTGCAGTTATGTTAGGGATGGTCTACAACTTCTTACCGTTTATGATTATCTCAATTTATACCGTATTAGCAAAATTGGATCGTGCATTAATTCATGCAAGTCATGACTTAGGGGCGAATCCTATACAAACATTCTTAAGAATAGTACTTCCATTATCGATGCCTGGTGTTATTTCAGGGATTACCCTTGTATTCTTACCAGCGGTTAGTACCTTCGTCATTCCTAAGTTCTTAGGTGGTGGTCAGTACATGTTAATTGGTAACTTGATTGAAAACCAATTTATTACAGTCGGTGAATGGAACTTCGGTAGTGCAATTTCACTTATTATGGCGATTATTATTATGGGTTCTATGATTTTAACTCGTAAGATTGATCGTGATGCGTCTGACACTGCTAGTGTAGAAGGAGGTAAGCTATGGTAGGGATTAAAAAACATAACTATATTAAGTTCTTTACCTTATTCTTAGTCTTAAGCTTCTTCTATTTGCCAATTCTAAGTTTGATGATCTTCTCATTTAATGATTCGAGATCATTAACATCCTGGTCTGGTTTCTCTCTTCAATGGTATCAAGCTTTATTTGAAAACAGAGAAATGATGACAGCGATTACCACGACGATTACGATTGCGTTAGTATCTACAGCAGTTGCGACGGTTATGGGAACACTTGCGGCGATTGGTATTTCTAAATCACGTCGTTTGATTAAGGAACTTGTATTAAGTGTAAACAACTTTCCAATCCTTAATCCTGAAATTGTTACGGCGATTGGACTCATGTTGTTGTATTCTTCACTGAATGTTGAGAAGGGTTTTGTGACAATGTTGCTCGCTCATATCATCTTCAGTACACCCTATGTTATTCTAAGCGTATTACCTCGTTTAAGACGTTTAGACCCAGATATTGCGGAAGCAGCACTTGATTTAGGGGCAACTCCTTTACAAGCGTTGTGGAAGGTTATTGTGCCTATGATTATGCCTGGGATTGTATCCGGTGCACTCATTGCGTTTACAATGTCATTTGATGACTTCGTTATCTCTTACTTTGTAAGTGGTAATGGGGTTAAGAATATCTCTATCTTAGTGTATACGATGTCGAAACGTATTAATCCTACGATTAATGCATTATCTACAATCCTCGTCGTAATTATTACGATTGTATTATTGGTGGTAAATCTTTACCCTTATGTAGCCAAGAAAGAAATTAAGGAGGCAGAATGAAAAAATTAAGTATGCTAATCCTTGTCTTAGCATTTATGCTAGCAGGATGCAACAGTGAAACAAAAACATTAAAGGTATTTAACTGGGGTGTATATATGGACTCAACCCTCATCGATGAATTTGAAGAAGAATACAACGTTAGAGTTGTTTATGATGAGTTTGATAGTAATGAATCCATGTATACAAAACTCATGAGTGGGGAGAAGTATGATGTGATTGTGCCATCGGATTATATGGTGCAACGTTTAATTGAAGAAAATCAATTACAAAAATTGGATAAGAGTGTTGTTAGTTTAGACAATGTTTTACCAAATGTATTGAATCAAAGTTTTGATCCAAACAATGAATACAGTGCGCCTTACTTCTGGGGCAATGTTGGATTAATCTACGATACAACGCAAGTTGATGTAAATGATTTAAATGAAGGATGGAATGTTTTACTCAATCCTAAATATAAAGGGAAGATTTACTTCTATGATTCAGAGCGTGATGCATTCTTGGTTGCGCTAAAAGCGTTAGGCTATTCCGCTAATACAAAAGTCGATAGTCAACTCAATGAAGCATTTGATTGGCTTTCACAACTCAATACTACAATGGAACCAATTTATGTGACCGATGATGTTATTGATAATATGATTGCTGGAAATAAAGCGATTGCAGTGGTTTACTCCGGTGATGCGGCTTATATTTTAGATGAAAATGAAGATATGGCATTCTATGTCCCTGAAGAAGGAACAAATATGTGGGTTGATAGTATGGTTATTCCTGCCAATGCAGATAATCCTGAACTTGCAAATGCTTGGATTCAATTTATGTTAAGTGAAGATGCTCAAACACGTAATACACTTGAAGTAGGTTATTCTACTGTACATAAAGACGTTTGGGAAGCAATGATTTCAGATGAAGGGGATTATGCGGGTAATGAAGCGTATTCTGTTCGTCAAGGAAATCCAAAAGATGAAATATTTAAATATGACGAAGAGCTTAAAGTCAAAATGTCTGATTTATGGTTAAAAATTAAAGCTCAGTAAGGAAATAAATGAAAAAATTACTTTTATTAAGTTTAATTGCAGTATTTGCTCTTGTAGGTTGTTCTACAGCTGAAAAGAAGGTTTTAAAAGTCTATAACTGGGGTGCTTATATCGACGAAACAGTTATTTCTGAATTTGAAGATAAGTATGATGTACGAGTTATTTATGACAACTACGATTCTAATGAATTAATGTATACCAAAATTCAAAGTGGAGAATACTACGATATCTTAGTTCCAACCGATCACATGGTTGAACGTTTAATTGCGGAAGATTTCTTACAACCACTTGATTTATCACTTATCCCTAATCTATCAAATGTATATCCTGATTTACTCAATCGTCCATTTGATCCAAATAATGCTTACAGTGTCCCTTATTTCTGGGGTAACATTGGTATTATCTACAACACTCAAAACGTTGATGTGGCTGATTTAGAAGCAGAAGGATGGGATGTTTTAAAGAATCCTAAGTATGCAGATCGAATTTATATCTATGACTCAGCACGTGATGCATTCATGGTTGCTCAAAAAGCGTTAGGTTATTCAGTTAATACAACAGATGAAGCAGAGATCGAAGCAGCATTTGAATGGTTAAAAGACATGAATAGTACAACTCGTCCTATTTACATCGATGAAACCATCATTGACAACATGATTACTGAACAAAAAGACTTAGCAGTAGATTTCTCTGGTGATGCAGCTTATGTTATTTCTCAAAATCCAAATATGTCATTTTATGTTCCTGAAGAAGGTACTAATGTTTGGATGGATAGTATGATTATTCCTGCGAATGCTAAAGAAGTTGATTTAGCACACAAATGGATCAACTTTATGTTAGAAAATGAAGTTGCGCTTAAGAATACCATTTATGTTGGTTATACTTCTCCTGTGAAATCTGCATTTGAAACAGTTACAGGTGCAGGTGGCGATTATGAAGGTAATGTAGCGTATGCGCCTCGTATGGATAATCCATTGGATGAAGTGTATCAATACAATGATGCGTTGAAAGAAGTCTTAACAGACAAATGGACACGCGTTAAAGCACAATAGTTTATTAGAGGACAATGTCCTCTTTTTTTATCTCTAAAATAGAGTATAATGAATGTCGTAGTGAATGAAAAATGCAGTAATTTCTTTGAAATCGAACTTATTAAATTAAATTAAAAAAAACTTAAGTTTCATCTTGCAATTTAATCATAGTTTGCTATAATAAAAAGGCACCGTTTAAACGGTTCCTTAGCCAAGTGGTAAGGCAATAGACTGCAACTCTGTGACCGTCGGTTCAAATCCGACAGGAACCTCCAATGGGGATGTGGCGGAATAGGCAGACGCAACGGACTTAAAATCCGTTGATGGTAACATCGTGTGGGTTCAAGTCCCACCATCCCCACCATTGCATGTTTCAGAGAAGATTTTGGTGCCTTATACTTAGACTTTGCGCCTATAGCTCAATTGGATAGAGCGTTTGACTACGGATCAAAAGGTTGTGGGTTCGACTCCTGCTAGGCGCGCCATAAAAAACTCGGGATGTAGCACAGCTTGGTAGTGCACTTGATTTGGGATCAAGGGGTCGCAGGTTCGAATCCTGTCATCCCGACCATGCAATTTTTTATTTTACGGCGGGATAGCTCAGTTGGCTAGAGCAATCGGTTCATACCCGGTCGGTCGTGAGTTCGAGTCTCACTCCCGCTACCAATTTGGACCCTTAGCTCAGTTGGTTAGAGCTGCCGGCTCATAACCGGTAGGTCGTAGGTTCGAGTCCTACAGGGTCCACCACTTTATATGGAGGAATACCCAAGCGGTTTAAGGGACTAGTCTTGAAAACTAGCAGATGTGAGAGCATGCGTGGGTTCGAATCCCACTTCCTCCGCCATATCGCTTATTTCTAAATTTATATATTATACATCGCGGGGTAGAGCAGTCTGGTAGCTCGTCGGGCTCATAACCCGGAGGTCGTTGGTTCAAATCCTTCCCCCGCAACCAAATGGCTCTGTAGCTCAGTAGGTAGAGCAACGGACTGAAAATCCGTGTGTCGCCAGTTCAATTCTGGCCGGAGCCACCATT
>JACCEE010115956.1_pt1 | contig 30053 bp, 25 predicted proteins | sample 7449931 | NCBI WGS metagenome assembly JACCEE01 (sample SAMN15323457, study PRJNA562643) | freshwater metagenome | isolation source: river surface water | place: USA:Blue River Watershed | collected 2017-08-19 | reverse complement strand
TTGAATTGTCATAGTGCTTCGGCGGATGGACGATTTCTTGGTCTTGAATTAAATAGGGCCAGAAATGATGATCGATCTTTGTTTTTATTTGGGGAATTAAGTAAAAATACTGTTTTTACAAATAAAAATGTTTTTAGCTGGAATAAAGATTTAAAAAATGTTTCTGAGAAAGGGAAGTTCGGCTCTTCTGTTTCTACTTTCTCTCCTGATGGACGTTTTGTAATGAGTTCCATTCGATCAAATAATTTTTTCATTGATTACCCTCATGGATACGAAAATTTTTCATATTTTTGGCCTTTGAACGGGATCTTGGGCTACCGCTCTACGAGTAATGAAGATGATGTGATTAAAACGCTTCCAGGTGCTGATGATGAAAATTATATTCATATTACTCCTGAATGGGCACCAAATGGTAAGTTTATAGTCTTTGGTAGGGCAAAAGTACGTCCAGAGTTGTTGCGTGCCTTTAGCATGGACGAAAAAAATGCAGAACTTGTGAATACTTATCTTGGAATGGATAAAAAGTACGGGATTAAATTTGATCTTTATAAAATCGATTTTAATAATGGGAAAGGTGGAAAAGCAGTCCCTATAAAAGGTGCATCTGTAAATGGGCGAAGTAATTATTATCCAAAAATTTCTCCTGACGGACGCTGGATTGTTTTTACTCAAAGTGCTTATGGCTTCGCCAATCGCCCTGATAGTGATCTTTATATTGTACCTGTTGAGGGAGGGGAAGCTCGCAAACTTGAATGCAATGGACCAACATTGGATTCTTGGCATAGTTGGTCACCTAATGGGAAATGGTTGGTCTATGCAACAAAAGCGTTAGGGCCCTATACTAACTTAGCAATTACCGGAATTAATCCCGAAGGGAAATCAACTCCTCCTCTGTATTTAACAAAGTGGCGAGAAAATGATAAAGTCATCAATCTTCCGATCTTTGTTAAAAGAAAAGCTGATGATCTTGAAAGTATAGAGATCGAAGCAGATCAATGATTGTAAAAAAGAAAACATTAATTATTAAAACTGGTCATAGTGAGACTTTTTGCAAAGAGGTTGATGCTTATCCAAGTCTGGGGGATGTTTTACGCACAACGGTCCTGTTAAATACCTTTGATGATAGTGAGTTTTATTGGCTCGTCTCCCCAGAGGCTTATGGCCTTATATCACTTGAAAAAGAGAGTATTTTCCTCTGGACGCAAGAGGGAAGGCAATCAGTAAGACTTCAACATTTTGATCGTATTATTAATCTAGAAAAAGGGCCTGATAAAATATCATTTCTTACTTCGCTTGACGCACAAGATTTTTACGGTTTTGTTGAATCAAAAGATTATGTAAGAACTCCTTTCGGGGATAAACCCCTTTCTTCTTTTTCATGTACTCCATGGCAAAAAGGACTTTTTCAGATTCTAGGGCAAGACTGGTCTGGAGAGGAGTATGTTTTAAAATCTGATTTTAAAATGAACTCATTTGATATTGGAATTAATTGGCAAGTCGGATCGAAGTGGACAAACAAACAAATTGAAATCAACACATGGAAAAGCTTAGAACAAAAATTACTTGCGAAAGGATATAAAGTAAGTTGGCAAGAGGGATTAAGTGATCTTAAAGAGTATATTGATTGGATAGCTTCTAATCGTTTGATTTTAACTCTTGATAGCTTAGGGCTTCATATTGCCTTGGCGATAAAAAAAGATATTGTTGCTATATTTGGACCGACTTCTTCCAAAGAAATTCATCTTTATGAGAGAGGAGAAGCCATTTCAAATTTTTCTCGTGATTGTAGTCCTTGTCAAAAAAGAACTTGCTCACAAGCTCAAAGCTGTATGAAAGAACTTGATGAAGATTATATTGTCGATCGAATTGTTGCCCGCTTGGAGACTAATCGTGGGTTATAGTTTGGATGGTCACAAACTTCTTCATCATCTCGATCGGCTCATTCCTTGGACGCAAGGCAAAGATATTTTTCCTCTTTACCTCGCTTTTTCACCGACGAGTGCTTGTCAGTGCGCATGTCGTTTTTGCCCATTTCATTTAGAAAATGATCCAGGGCCTTCGCGCTATTTTCCTTGGCCGCGTTTTAAAACTCTTGTCAAAGAACTGAAAGAGGCCGGGGTAAAAGCGATCTTCTTTTCAGGAGAAGGGGAACCTACTTTGCACCCGAACTTTTATGATATGGTGGCTTGTGCTCGCGAAGAAGGTCTTGCCGTTGCTCTCAATAGCAATCTCATACATCTCAAAGTGGAGGAAGCTGAAAGACTTCTAAGAAACTTAAGTTGGCTGCGTGTAAGCCTTAATGGGGAAAATGCTGAACGCTATGCTTTTTGGCACGGTACTGAGAAAAAAAATTTTTCTCAAGTGATGGATCATCTCAGGCATTTAAGTAATGTGAAAAAGAATTTGAATCTCAATTGTACTCTCGGAGTTCAAAGTCTTTTTTTGAATCAAGAACTGTCTGAACTTGAAGAGCATATTTCAAAATGTAAAAAAATTGGCTTGGATTATTTTTCATTAAAGCCCTATCTCAAACATCCTGATTCTCAACTGGAAACTCCAGTTCTACCTCCTTACGAGGTCTTAGAAAAGTTAGAAAACTTAAGTACTCCAGATTTTAAGGTTTATCTTCGTCAGATTTTTTCTGACGAGGGAAAGAAAAATTATCAGCACTGCCATAGTTTTGATTTTATGGCCGAACTTGGAAGTGATGGCGATCTTTATACTTGTGGGGCCATGGTGGGGAACCCTAATTTCTCTTATGGTTCATTGCTTACGCAAAGTTTTTCAGATCTTTGGGTAAGCACAAAACGAAAGGAAGTTAAGAGTAGAATTTTTCAAAATCACAAAGTTGATAACTGTATGCCTCATTGTCGCCATCATGCTGTAAATGAATGGTTATGGAATTACCTCCATGCCCCAGAACACAGGAATTTCATCTAATGAGTCGTTTATTTTTAGATGGAACAAAATTAATGTATCACCTTGAGGAGCTGAACTCATGGAAGATGGGCCAAGCAATTGCTCCTTTGCATGTCGAGTTAAGCTTAAGTAGTGCTTGCAACCAGCGTTGTACTCTTTGTTGCGTTGATCATCTTGGGCATCCGGGACATTTGCTTCCTGAAAAAGTGATTAAGAAGCTTCCTTTAGAATTGAAACACGCTGGAGTTAAAAGTTTACTGTTAGCAGGAGAAGGGGAGCCCTTAGTCCATCCTCAGGTTGCTTCGTTTACTAAAGAAGCTTTTGATTGTGGCATTGATGTGGCCTTAAATTCTAATGCTGTTCTTTTTACTCAAGAGAAAATGGAGAATATGCTTCCCTATTTGGAGTGGGCACGTTTTACTTTTCAAGCTGGTGATGAAGAGACCTATCAGCGCATCCATCGTGGTCAACAGGGGGATTTTAAAAAAGCCTGCCTCAACCTTGAAAATGCAGTGGCCTTTAAGAGAAAACATAATCTAAAAGTGACTTTGGGAGTTCAACAAATTCTTCTGCCGGAAAATATAAAAACAGTTTATCAGACGGCAAAACTTGCGAAAGAGTTAGGTGTCGATTATTTTGTGGTGAAACGCTTCAGTAAACATCCCAAAAACACCTACAACGTTCCAGATGATTTTTATTTGGGGGCCCTTGAGGAGTTTGATCGTTGTCAGGAACTTAAAAGTGAAAGCTTTAATCCTATTGTTAGATGGAATAATTTCACTCAAGACTGTTGCCGCAAATATAAAGAGTGCATTGGACTTCCCTTTATTGTTCAGATCTTGGCCACAGGGAAAATCTATCCTTGCTCAATGTTTTTTCATGAAAAAGATTACTGCTATGGAGATTTAAATGAATTACGTTTTTCCGAAATCATTTTTTCTTCTAAAGCGAAAATAATTCAGGACAAAATTCAAAAAACTCAAGATGTGTCCAAGTGCATGAGTTATTGCAGGCATCACTCGGTCAACCAATTTTTATGGCAGTTTAAGGATATACCAGAGCATGTTGAATTCATCTGAAGCCTGTCCTATTTGTCAAAGTCATAACCTTCGTCCTTTTTTTTATCAAGGGTATGAACTTTTCTTTTGTCAAAAGTGTCAGCTTCGTTTTTTATCACCGGCTCAAAAAATGAAGGTAAATCAAGCCGAAATGTTCACGGCACCTTTTGAGTTTTGGAGTACTCCCGATAATTACTTGAAGGCTCAGGAATTATTTCATTTCTATTTTGAAAAACGTCTTAACCTTATCCAACATTTTCTTAAAGAAAAACTTCGTCTTCTTGATGTCGGTTGTGGGCATGCCTTGTGGGGGAGATTTTTAAAAGAAAAGGGGATCGATTACGAAGGAATAGAGCCTAATGTTAAAATTTCTGATTTGATGATTCATAATTCAACTTTTGAGGAATTCTCAACTTCAAAAAAATATAACTGTTTGACTCTGATCGATGTTTTAGAGCATGTTCATGATCCTCGCGCTTTTTTACAAAAGACCCACAGTCTTTTAGAAAATGATGGCTTACTTTATGTGCAGGTCCCTTCTGTTTTTGGCTTTAAAATACCTTGGGGGCATGAGGCCGGTCTTCCTTTTCACTTTTGGCATTTTGAATACAAAAGTTTGAAAATGCTCTTAGAATTGACTGGTTTTGACCTTCTTCATTATGAGACAGGGGTTTTGGGAGTTGTAGGAAGAAAGCTTAAACAAGGGGAGATTTTTTGGTGGCAGAAAATCTTTTGGAAACTTTCCTCTTTTTTTAAAAGAGGGAATCGTATACAGATTTTGGCAAAGGCCAGGAGTTTGAATGAAAAGCTATCCTAAGCTTTTGCAAAATTTGGGGTACATCGGAGTTTTTCTGACTCTTTCTTGCCCTTTGTCTTGTTCTTATTGTCTGAATCAAGCTGGGCGCTTAAAGATCAAGCGTCAGGAAATTGAAGCCAAGCAGTGGATTGATTTTTTTAATTCTTTAACTCTTCCCTCAAACCTTCCCCTGACTTTTCAAGGGGGAGAACCTAGTTCTTATAAAGGTTTTTGGGAATTGCTACAGGGAATTAAAAATGAACTTAAAATTGATCTTTTGACCAACTTAGAGTTTGATCTTGGACTCTTTACAAAATTTGCAAAGCGCGAGCATTTTACGAGAGAAGCACCTTATGCTTCTATACGCGTAAGTTTTCATCCTGAAAACATGTCATGGAGTGAGACGTTAACAAAAGTCCAAATCTTACAAAAAGAAGGTTTTCGAATAGGGCTCTATTTAGTAAATCACCCTCGCCATCAACAAGATATTTTAAAGTGGCAAGAAGATGCTCTAAAAAATGAGGTAGATTTTAGACTTAAAGATTTCCTTGGTGAGTATCAAGGGAAACGTTATGGGAATTACAAGTATAATCAGCAAATGGTGAAAGAACTTGTTGAATGTAAGGCATCAGAGCTTTTGCTGTCTCCCGAGGGGAGTATTTATCGTTGTCACCGTGATCTCTATGCTGATGAACATGCTTTAGCACAAATCTCAACTTTAAAAGATTTCTCTTTGGCAGAGTTTCGCTCTTGTTTAAATTATGGGCAATGTCATCCCTGTGATATCAAAATTAAAACGAATCGTTTTCAAGAATTTGGTCACACCTCAGTTGAAATCCGAGAAAAGGTTTAATGAGCGAAGGAAATGGAAAAACATTTAGAGTTGCACTTTTAAGAGGAGCTTTATTATTTCCTCGTTGGCATGCCTCAAGTGTTTCTGCTATTCCTGATTTAGGCCTTGCTTATCTGGCCGGGATGCTCGAGAGTTTGGGGCATTCTTGTGTGATCCTCGATGCCCCCGGAGAGGCAGCTGATGAAATTAAACCTTTTTTTAATACGCGGTGGATGAGACAAGGTTTAAGTCCTGAGGAGCTTGTTCAGAAAATTTCTGACGATGTAAGTTTGATTGGCCTTTCTTTGATGCATAGTCATCGTTGGCCGCTTGATCGAGAAATTATTCGTTTGGTGCATGAGCGCTTTCCTCAAATCCCCTTGATTGTGGGGGGGGAGCATGCCTCTGCCTGCTATAAAGAAATTCTTGATGAGTTTCCTTTTCTTTTTTCTGTCATCCGCGGTGAAGGCGAAGAAACTTTAAAAGAACTTTGCCAAACTGAATTTAGTAAACCCAAGCGATCTCTAGTGTCTGGGATTGCCTTTTATGATGAAGAACAGGATTCTTTAGTCCTAACTCCCGGCAGAGAAAGAATAACTCATCTTGATTCCCTTCCTTTTCCTTCATGGAAAGGGGTTCCGTTAGAGAAATACTTTGAGCGCAAGAGTGGGATCAATTCTTTTGGACAAAAAGCTCTTCCTATCATGGCTTCACGCGGCTGTCGTCATGCTTGCTATTTTTGTACTGCACCTCAGATGTGGAAGAAGGAGTGGATAAGGCGTAGCCCTTCTTCTATTGTTCAGGAAATGACTGAGAACTATCATAAGTATGGAGTTCGTCATTTTGATTTCGTCGATTTAAATTTAGGTTGTGAAAGAGAGTTTATTGAAGAACTTGCACGAAAAATGATCGAATCTCCTATCGCTTTCACTTGGGCCCTTCCCATTGGAACACGGGCAGAAGTTTTGGATGATGATCTCATTTGTCTTTTGGGGAAGTCTGGACTGCAGCGTGTCCTCTTTTCTCCTGAATCGAACTCTCAAGAAATTCAGAGTCGTATTAATAAAAATTATAACTTGAAACAGTTTTTAAAGGTGGCCCGTGGCTGTGTCCGTAATGGAATTTTTGTAAAGGTTGCCTTTGTTATTGGCTTTCCTGATCAAAAGACTTCTGACTTATGGCTTAATGTGAAGCTAGCTTTTTATTTAGCATGGTTGGGGGTTCATGATGTGGTCTCCTTGATTTTTATTCCTTATCCCGGGACGATTCTTTTTCAACAATTAAAGATTCGTTATGATTATTGTGATCCTGATAAAAACTTGCACCTGAATTCAGATTTTAAAACGGCGCAGTCGTGGTCCCAGTATTTAAGTGATCAAGAACTAAAAAAATTTGTCTGGTTTACAATGGGGGGATTTTATCTTGCTCAATTCACTCTTAGACCTTGGCGCTTGTTTCTCGGCTTACTCAGGATAATACAAGGACGACCTACCACTAATTTTGAATCCCTACTGACCAACAGTTTTAAAATTTTTAGAAGTACGAAAAAGGGAACTTGAATGTTTGTTAAAGCAAAGTGGATTCATACTCTTTTTCACTTACATGCTAAAATATCTTCCTTTTGGGGAGGAGAGCTTTTTCTTTTGCGACTAAGACCGACTCTTCAATGTCAGCTTCATTGCCCCTTTTGTTATACCCGAAATGAAAGCTTAGAAGGTCCACTACTAAGTCATAGTGAGTGGGGGGAGCTTATTTCAAAACTACCAAAGAAAACCGTTATCGATATTACTGGGGGGGAGCCACTGGTCGCTCCCGAAATAAGAAAACTCATTTTAACTTTAGCGACAAATAAAAAGAAAATTAGTCTCATGACCAATGGACTAAATTTAGATGATGACCTTATCAAATTATTAGTGACTCAACGGCTGTATTCTCTTCTTGTCTCTCTTGATGGCCCCTCACATGTTCACAATTCAATTCGTGGAGATAAAACTTTTGAAAAAGTTATTGAGCGTTTGGATCGTTTAGAAGAAACCAAAAGAATAAGCAAAAGCTCCTGGCCTAAACTAACTTTGAAAATCAATCTTTTATCAAATAATCTTTCTTCTCTTGAGGGTTTTATTTCAGAGTTAGAAAAACGTTACCCAAAAGTTCAAATTAATCTCAATTTATTGTTTGATAATGAAGCGAGAGGAGGAAGACGGCTTGCCTCATCCTGGACTGATGCGCGTTTTACAAGTGGTAATACCCAACATTTTGGATTTTCTTCTCAAGAGTTGGAGTCTGTCTTAAAACTTGATTTTTATCTTAAGGGAAAAGGGAAAAGTCATTTTTGGAGACCGTACTTCGAAGGAACTAAAGAAAGCCTTTATGTAAAAAAATACTTGGAGCATCCCGGATCTTTCACTCCTCTCTCTTGTTCTCTTCCCTATAATAGTTTAACTCTTTATGGGAATGGGGATATTTCTCCTTGCGATCTTTCTCTGAAAATTGGAAATGTACGTGAGTACAACTATGATCTTAAAAAGGTTTTTAAGGACGATCATTATCAAAATCTTCTTAAAGATTTTTATCAAAAGAATCTTCAAGAGACAGCCTGTCAGGGCTGTTGCTTAGCCCCTCATCGCTTAAAGGCGAGGTCTTAGGGCTTTGAAAATACCCTTAAGGTGTTGTCTTTTGATGGCCATGTGTAAAAGCCAACGATCAAATACACTACTGTTATGTGGAGGGTAGTTTCGTAGTTTCCCATCTGGTCGTAAACTGAAATTTTGAAGATAGATGCTATCGAAGTAAGGAAGAACTAAGCGTGTTTCTTTTAAATCGAAAGCCGTCTCTGTAGGAAGCTTGTCGATTAAGTCTGTTTTAATCACGACGTATGGATTAGCATTTTTAATTTTTTTTAAAAGTGGGAGAAGAGAAGCCATCTCGTAGGGTCTTTGGCAAAGTTCCAAAAGTCTAGAGCTCGCGCTTTGAATAGGGAGTCCAATGAAGATAATTCTGGGATCTTGAAAATAGGGCATTAAATCTTTTTGATCTCTAATGAGCCATTGGGGACTCAAATAACTAAGACTTAAATGAATCTCAGGAAAATATTGAAAGAGAGCTGCGAGAAGATGACTTAGATTTTTTCCCTCTTCATGGCCCCAGCATCCGGCATCTCCTGCAATAAGGCAGAACTGGCGCTGTCCGTTTTTATAAGCGACTAGAAAATCGTTTTTAATAAGTTCAAGGGGGCGACTTTGGAAGGTTCCCCGCGCTTTTTTTATCGAGCAATAGGTGCAATTCCCTAAGCAGCCTTCTCCTATACTGATGTTGGCAAAATCAGAATTGAAGATGGCCGTATCAAGAAGGTTAGAATAGTAAGGGAAAAATCTTTGAATCAGTGGGAGTCGTTTTTTCTTCTGGCGAAGAAAAAGAATGAGCGTATGTGTGAGACTCTTTTGATAACTCTGCTCTTCATTCACAAGTTGTGGAGAAAGAGAGATTTGCCCTTCAACAATATCCAGTTTGAGTTCTTGCAAGATGATATCTGGATTCGCAGGGAGAACTTGAAAACCAGAAAAATCTTTTTGGAAGCGCTCTTTGTTAATTGTCGGGAAACAGCCCATCACAATTATTTTAGCTTCAGTTGAAACAAGGTTTTTCATTTGCTTGACTGTGCTGTTTTCGTTATCACTGGTCACAGCACAAGTGTTGATGAGTATGAGTTTCGCTTCCTTGGGGGAGGATACCGGGACAAGACCTGCCCAGCAAAGCTTTTTCTTAAGTTCACTGTTTTCACTTAAACTGACCATACAGCCTGTCGAGGTGGAGGTTATAAAAAATGAATCTCCCTTTTTCATTTCAGTAACGCCTTTTTAAAAAGCAAAAGCATTTCTTCAAATTGAATTGAAAAATGCTCAAGACTTTTTATACTACAAAGACGTTTAAGGAGGTAGCTGGGTCTGAGATAAAATTTTCGAATGGCCTTATTTCTGAGTTTGAGTAATTTCTCTTCTGGGATTCGTCCGTAGGAAAAAACTTTTTGTTTTCCTAAGGAATCAAAATTTCGTGAGTCCTGACTGTTTCCCATTTCTTTTCTTAAAACTGTTCCCGGTAAAGGAGCTAAAAGATTATAAGAGGCATAGTTGATAGGCAGAGTTAAAGAGTAGTCAATGAGCTTTTCTAGGTCCGTTATATTTTGATGAGGAAGACCGAAGATAAAATCACCACAAAGCTCAAAGTTAAATTCCTTCGCATAAGTAAAAAGCTTATCCAGAGTTTCAGAAGGTAGGTAACGGGAGTAGTTTTTTAAATTCTCTTGCTTATAATCTTCAATACCAACAATAAGAGTATGGCATCCAGCTTTTTTCATGAGGCCCAAAAGTTCTTCATCTGTATGAAGGGGATGGAAGTAGCAAGACCAAGAAAAGTTGAATTGCTCATCGATCATCATTTTTAAAAATTCAACGGTTTCATCTTTGGGAAAGCCAAAAGAGCGGTCTCCTATGTAGATTTCCTTAATGTTGAGTTCTTTGATTTTTGTTAACTCTGTTTTTATGTCAGAGAGAGAGCGACGGTGAAAAGGAAAACTGGAATTGATGCAGTATTCACAGTGGTAGGGACACCCCCAATTGGTGAAAACTGTGGTGTAGAGTTTATGCTGAGCAAAGGGCCAACGATAAACTTTGTCGATAAATAATTCATGGCGTGGTGAGAGATGATCGATAATCTTTTTATCAGGATAGTGCGGAGAAAGAGTTAAAGGGAGAATGCCTTGCGATCGATTGAGAGGCGTTTCAATTTTTAAAAAAAAGGGATGTGGAATATAAGCTTGAGCGAAGGATTGAACTTCTTTTCTGTTTTCTTCCTCGAGTAAGGCATCCCCAGCAAGCCAAATCGTTTTGGGAAAATAATGATGAAGTTTATTTAGGAACTGAAGATCTTCATTCCAAAGACAATCGGCCATCATCAAAATAATGAGGTCTGCTCGTTCTTTATCTAAAGCAGTCCAGATCTCATCATCTTTTAAAGGATGCGCGATGAAGTCATAGAGTTTAAGTTCATCATTTGGGGAGGAAAATGCTGATGAGAGGAGAAGGAAATCTTGAGGTTCAAAAAGATAGTTTCCTTTGGATTCATAGGAGCAACTGATATTCCGAATGATTTTCCTTTTTTTTGAATGAGGGGGATTTATAAATAGAACTTTCATCGCTTTATTTTATCCCAAAAAAGGAGTGCTGCATTGACCATAATATCGTTGAGTACTTTCCATCTTAATGCTTGAGATTTTCCACTGCTTCTTTGATTTAAGGAAAAAGGAACCTCTTGAAAGATATACTTTTTTTCCCATGAGAGGCGGATTAGAATTTCTGCTGGAAAAAAAAAGCGCCTTGAGTGCCATGAGATGTTTTGTAAAGCTTCACGAGGGAAGATGGCCATTGCATTAAAGTAATGTAGCCTTAATCCAAAAAAGTTTCGAAGAAGAGTTTGATAACTTTTAGAAAGGAAAATGCGAAAGAGCGTACGCTTGTCCCAGGCATTGGTCGGAAAGCCCACAATAATGTGTTGTCGAGAAACTAAAGGTAAAAATGTTTTTAATTCTTGCGGAGGTATTTCTCCGTCACTAGGAAGCCAAAAAACAAAATTTCCCTGTGCTGATTTTAAAGCTTCTTTGAAGGCGTAACCTTGGCCTTGATTTTCTTCGAAGTTTAAAGCTTTGATCTTCGGATTTTGAGTTTGAAGCTTTAGGATAATATCTTTCGTTTCATCCTTGCTTCCATCATTTACGCAAATGAGTTCCGCATTAACATTTTCATTTTGAAAAAACGTAGTTAGATCTTTTATGAATGACTCAAGGTGCCTCGCTTCGTTATAAGCGGGTATGATCACAGAGAAATGTAGTGTGTTTGGAGTCGTGGTCATGGTCATATCCTACGGCAAAAACGATTGCTTTGGCTTTCCATGAGGAAGTTTTTCCAGTGAGTTTGACTTTGAGGCCAGTAGGATGTTTTCATTTTCTTTTTAATTTTTTGAGCGTTGTTTAAAGGATCAAAAACAAAGTCAGTCTCTAAGTTTTCTAAGTATTTTTTTTCCCAGATTTCAATTGCTGATAATAGTTCAGTGTTTTTCGTTCTCCTATAATAATCTTTCGATAAAACCGTAATGTCATTTAATTCATCAAAAGTGTAAGTTTTTGAATTTTTTCCAATGCTTTGGTTTTGATAACATCCCTCTTTAATCCATTGATTTGTATTTTTTGTATGGTTCATGACATTGAGAACAGTGATGGCAGCGTCGCTTACTGATAGAGTAAGAATTACGCGTGGGATTAACTTCTGCGAGTTGTGTAGTGAGTATTTCAACCAAGTGTATAGGGAAAAGCAAAAAATAACGAGAGGTAAAAATAATGAATAGAGGAGAATAAAATCAGAAAAGTGATTTTTGAGTAGATACAAATGAGAAAGGAGGTTTTTCCAAACAAGTAAATAGCTTTGCGGTGAAAGGACTTGCTCCCATTCGATGAGCTCATTTCCGTAATAGTATAATGAAAACTGAAAAACAATCGACCAAATGGCTGTGATGATAATGAAAGTATTGAATATCCAAAGCAATCGAGATTGAGATTTTAGGTATTTAAAAATGAGATTGAGTAAAATAAAAAACAGGGGAAGAAAAAAAACGATATTTCTTGCGAGAGGGTAGCTCAGTTGGGTCATGAAAAAACGTTTTGAAAAAATGAGTGTTTCGAGTGCTATTGCAAAGAAAGAGAGTGCAACAAACCATCGAGTGAGATGGTGCTCTTTTTTGTAATTGTAAAAAAATAAAAGAGATGAACAAACAGCGATAAGTATTATGCCAGGAGTTTGTTGTAGGTAGCCTGCTTCTCCCCATATCGTTATACCAAGGATAAAATGAGTACTGGTATCAACAAACCAGCGATAGGGCCATTCCCAGTGTCCGTATTTTAAAACACAATTGGCAATGTAAGGAATTAAGATAAAGATCGCTGAGCTGAGTATGAGAACACATTGTTTAACTTTTTCTTTTTTCCCTTGGAATTGGTGAATCCATAAAAGCAGAAAGGGGAGATAAAAATAAAGGTTAACTTTGATTGTTAAAATTAAAGCAGTAAATAAGCCGATGAGTATGGTTGATGAATGATCTTTTTTAAAAGAGTCTAAAATATAAAGAAATACAGAAGCAGCCAACATCGCTGTAATATCTGCGTTGCTCGGTGAAAAGATAAGACAAAAAATGATGGGGAAAATGGCCATCAAGCTCAAGATAATTTTCTTAAGATCATCTCTCGTCTCCAAGAAGGAGAGGTTTTTGAGAAAGAGAAAACTTAAAAAACTAAAAAAAGCTCCCATGATTGCAAAAGTGAAACTCGAAAATTTCACTTTGAGAGCCATATTTGGAAACAACCAGCAAACTAGTTTTTCGTAGGCAATGAAGGGAAGCCATATAAGGCTGTGGCCGTGATCAAAGTAGCTAGGGGAGCTTAATGTAGGACTAATGATCCAAGTGGCTTCTTTAGGAAGTTGATTGACGATGTTGAGGTCTCCATCGAGAAGGAGGCTGCGGGGATAAGCCGAATAGGCCCCGAACTCCATCTCTTCAGGTTGGGCAAAACTGAAGACTAAACCTAAAAAAACTACAGTCCCCAAGCTTAGGTAAATGAAGTTTATTAAAAAAATTTTCCCTTTTATTTTCACGACTTGTCTCAGTTGATTTAGCGTTTCGTAATTTTACCATTTAAAGCAAAAAATTTCCTTGTCATTAGATCACGGTCCAATTATAAATTGCTATCAATCTAGAGTAATATTTATTTAGCCTTTTTTTATTTATAAAAAAATTAATTTGAAGGGAGCTTACAATGCTAAAAGATTACATCTTCTCCTCTGAATCCGTAACAGAAGGTCACCCAGATAAAATTGCTGACCAAATTTCTGACTCTATCCTCGATGCTATGCTCGAGCAAGATCCCAGAAGCCGTGTGGCCTGTGAAACCATGATTACCACTGGTCTTGTTGTTGTGGCCGGTGAAGTGACCACCAACGCTTATGTTGACATGCAAAAGACCATTAGAAGAAAAATTCGTGACATCGGCTACGACTGCTCTTCTAAAGGTTTCGATGCCAATTCTTGCGGCGTGGTTGTCGCTCTCGATGAACAATCTCCTGATATTGCGATGGGGGTAAATGAAGGAAACCAGCATGAGCAAGGCGCTGGTGACCAAGGTCTTATGTTCGGTTACGCGATCAATGAAACTGACAGCTATATGCCTCTTTCTATTGACCTCGCTCATAAACTTTGCTTTGAACTTTCTGCTTCTAGAAAAAATGGCGTTCTTCCTTTCCTTCGCCCAGATGGAAAGAGCCAAGTTTCTGTTCAGTATGAAGGTGGTAAAATTAAAAGAGTAGATACTATCGTTGTTTCCTCTCAGCACTCAGCAGAAGTTAATCAAAAACAAATTTTTGAAGGTGTGATGGAGCATGTTATTAAGAAGACTGTTCCTATGAACCTCATTGATAAAAATACAAAAATTTTCGTTAACCCAACCGGACGTTTCGTAGTTGGGGGGCCTCAAGGTGACTGCGGTCTTACAGGTCGTAAGATCATCGTCGATACTTACGGTGGTCACGGTTCTCACGGTGGTGGAGCTTTCTCTGGAAAGGATCCTTCTAAGGTAGACCGTTCTGCTGCTTATGCCTCACGCCAAATCGCAAAGCATATTGTTGCTGCTGGTTTAGCTGATCAAGCTCTCGTGCAAGTTGCCTACGCTATTGGTGTAGCTCAGCCTGTATCTCTTCTTGTAAATACTTTCGGCACAGAAAAGGTAGCTGTTGAAAAAATCAATAAAGCCATTGCTAAGACTTTTGATATGCGCCCTAAGGCCATCATTGAGCGTCTTGACCTTCTCCGTCCTATCTATTCTGAAACTGCTGCTTACGGACATTTTGGTCGTACTTCGACAACAAGCTTCTCTTGGGAGAGACTTGATTTCATCGAACAACTTAGAGCGAACCTCTAGTTTTTTTCTTTCATCAATAGAAGGCCATGTTTAAGACATGGCCTTCTTGTTTTGGGAAGGTCATGTTGAAAGTTTTACTATTTAATCCTTCTTCAGACCGCTTGATTATTAAGGATCAGTACTGCTCGTTTACATCGAAGGCAGGCTACTATTGGATTCCGATCGATCTACTCGTTATAAGCGGGCAGCTTCGCGAAGATTTTGAAGTTCGTGTTTTTGATCCTAATGTTGAAAAAATTAATGAATCTGGCATTGAGGATTTTTTTGCTAAATTTAAACCAGATTTTGTCGTGATCCTGTCATCTGCTCTTACCTATCAAAATGATCTTCGTTTGATCAGAGTATTAAAAAAACAACATAGTTTTCACGCTAGTTTTATTGGAGATATATTTTATCGATATTCTGAAAGGATGATTTCTTTAGAGGGGATTGATTCGATTTTGTTAGCTTATCCTTGTGAAGGGCTTGCGAATTTTATTCGCAACAGAGCACCATCTCCTAGCATCTTGACCTTGAAGAATTCCGCTACCCAAGATTTTTGTGATAACAATACAAATGTCCCATCATATCTTCCCCTGCATGAACTTTTTTTATCTAAGAAGTATTCTGTTCCTTTTGATGGAGGAAAAAAATCAACATTGTTTCTCACTAGTTTGGGCTGCTCTTTTTGTTGCAATTATTGTCCTGCAAGCCGAGTTCCTTATCAAAAAAGAAAGTTTGAAGATATGGCCCGTGAGTTAGAGTTTTTAAGCCGTATTGGAGTGAAACGTTTTTGGTTAAGGGATTTTACTTTTGGATTAGATGTTAAGGATTCTTTCAAATTTTTAAGTCTTTTGAAAAATCAATATCGGTTTGAGTGGTATTGTCATTCTCGTCCTAGTGTCTTGAGTCTTGAAATGATCGTGGCCATGAAAAGCGCGGGATGTTTTTTGGTAATGTTAGGGGTCGATTCTTTGGTTCAGAAAACTTTGGAAAAAGAAAAACGTCAGCAATATTATTCTCAAATAAAAAATAAAATTGATGAATTAGATAAAAACGGGATTGCTGTTTTACTTCATCAGATATTGGGATTTGAAACTGAAAGCGCTTGGGACATGCTCAAAACATCGTGGATGCTTAGAAAAACAAAAGCACTTTATTTATCTATCAATTTCTTATCCTATAGACCCGGGACTGGAAACTTTGAATTTAATGAGCCACTTTCTTATTCAGAGTATGAGTTAGATTCTTTTTTTCCTCATCATCCTTCTAAAAGTCATCACCCCAACATGTTGCGTATGATTAAAGTCGTTTGCTTGTTTTTATTTTATTCTAGGCTGAAGCGTCTTTACTCGATTATTAAAAGTTTTAAATCCTTTGATGAGTTGGTCAGTATCGTCAAAACTGGTTTTTTACAAATCTGGAAAACTTGATTCTTTTCTTTTACTGGCAAATCCCTCTATTTCAATAAGCCAACCCGGACGACAAACGGAAGCTCTCACCACAATGAGTGGTAAATTAGTAGGAAGATGCTTTTGATAAAACTGAGAGCAAAGTTCCATATCTTTTTCATCTCTGACGTAGGCAATCACATAAGACAGATCCTTTAATGAAGCCTGTTCTCTTATAAGTAATTGTTCAAAATTTTGAAGGGCCCTTTCACATTGGGCTTCAATGTTATCTGTGTGAATAATCTGACCGGTTTGATCAATACTGGCTGTCCCTGAGAGATAGTAGTGCTCCCTGTCGCCAAAGCTGACTTTCCATCCTCGAGCGAAAGCGACTCCATAGGAGAAGGCCGTCGGCATGAAACCGGGGGCTTGAAGTTCTTTGATTTGTTCTCTCTTCACTTTCTTAAGAAGAAGGGCGTCAAGAGAAAGAGGAGAGGAAGAAAGAGGTTTTCCTTCTATTCCTGTACTGGCCGGAAAACCCATGATCTCACTTCTTTCAATCTTTCTAAAATAGCTATTTCTCTCTTCCACCATCCCGCCATAATTTTTAAAAAGTTCAGGGAGGAAAAGCCAGGTTCTTAACAGATGTTCGCGTGGAAGGTAGCCTTGTTCGTGAGCAAGTAAATCCATTTGATTCAAAACATCAGCACTTGCTTGGTGTATTTCCTGTTTATTACTTTGAAGATTATTGAGGTAGAGGAAATGATAGTTTTTTCCATGAAGTTCATAGCCTGATTCAAATTGGCGTATTTGAAACATGCCTTTGGGGGCAAGGTGAACAATAGCGGAGAAACTTCCCCACTGCGGTTTTTGAATAATCAAGGAGGCGCGTTTTTTTTGATCTAGTTTAGAAACAAAAGGGGTTTTAAGAAAATTTTCCCAATCGAGTTCTGGCGATAGAAAAAAACGACACCAAATAAGATCCCATTCTTGAGTTTTCTTTTTGAGAGTGGTCTCTAAATAATCGAGGGCTTCTTCCCATTGGAGAGGGGAGGCAAACGAAAGATAATTTTCTTTATCATTTGATTTTTCTTTGAACATGATTACTCCAAAAAAAAGGGCCTCCCGAAGGAGGCCCTCACATCATAACTCAAAGAGAGACTAGTCTGGAGTAATTTCTGTTCCACACTGACCATTGAGAGCAGGGAGGAGGTCGTAGAGGTTAGCGATGATAGCGCGCTTACCGCCCTTACGAATGAAATCCATAGCCGCTTCAACTTTTGGCCCCATGGAACCAGCAAGGAAATGGCCTTCTTTCTGATATCTTTCCATTTCAGAGTATTTCACTTTCTGAATCGCCTTCTCATCAGGCTTCTTATAGTTGATGTAGCAGAAATTGGCTTCAGTAAGGATGACGAAAACGTCTACCTTCGCTTGAGCGGCAAGAAGAGCAGAAGTTCTGTCTTTGTCGATCACGGCTTCAACACCACGAAGTTCGCCTTGCTCGTTTTCAATCACAGGAATACCACCACCACCGCAAGCAACTGTCATGAAGCCTGAGTTGACGAGTTTTAAAATTTTATCTTCTTCAACAATCTTCATAGGGATTGGAGATGGAACAACTCTTCTCCAGCCACGACCAGCGTCTTCAGTCATATTCCAACCACGCTCGGCCATAAGCTTTTTAGCTTCTTCTTCTTTGTAGAAAAGACCGATGGGCTTATTTGGCTTTTGGAAAGCAGGATCAGCTTTATCAACCACAACTTGAGTCACAACTGTTGAAGCTGTCTTGTTGATTCCTTTTTGGCGGCAGAGGTTATCAAAAACGTTTTGAAGGACGTAACCGATACGACCTTGGCTATCAGCAACGCAAACATCAAGAGTGATTTGACGTGGGAATTGTTCTTTGGTGATTTCTTGTTGGAGGAAAATACGACCAACTTGAGGGCCATTTCCGTGAGTGAGAATGATTTGATCGTAGCCAGCTTGTACGCAATCAACCACAGAACTCATTGCACGACGAGCGACGATGAATTCTTCTTTTTGGTGAAGGTCAGGGCTGTTACCAACATCAAGGGCGTTACCACCGAAAGCGATTAAGACACTAGGTTTTTTATCGGCCATTAGATCCTCCTAAGATTTGATCTATATTGTTAGAATTTGGTTAGGTGGAACATTCTAAATGAGCTTTGCTTAAAAAGGCAAATAACTATGACTTACTCTACGCGCCATAGTTTTAGTTACAAGCTTAGATAAGTCATTGATTATACTGATAAGAAATCTTCCTTAAGTATTTAGTCAACTGTTCCGAAAAGTACTAAGTACTTGTGGAGGAGAAAATTATGAGAAATTTCAAGAAGCTGCTTCTCGTTGTCGTCATCATTACAATGAGTGCGTGTTCGACGACGGCCAGTAAAAGAGATGTAGCATCTGATGCCACAACAGAGAGAATTGAAACTTTTCAGCGTCTGGTTGAAGAGGTCATGATTTGGCGCTCTGAAGCGGTGAAGCTCGTTGGTACTCTTGATGAAAAAACTCGTAACAAACAAGTTTTGACCGGTGGGGATATTGCTCAGCTTTTAAATTCTTTGGAGAAGTATTCTGATTTTTATGATCAAGTCAGTGCTGAAATCAAAGAAGATAAAAATTTTATAACCAAGAGCAAGCTGAAGAAAGTGGTCCTCTCCAGTGAAGAGGGACAGGAGTATCTTTATCACTCAAAACGTTTAGCTGCTGGTGAGATGCTTCTTTATGACAACTATCTCTACGTCGTTTATCCTCTTAATAAAAATACTAAGCTTCGTCGTTTGATCAATTGGGATAACGAAAGAGTTGACGATAAGCTTTCTAAAATCGGAACAGAGGTTAACGGGCAAGATAACCGCAAACTCCTTTCTCAATTAATTAGTTTTCACTCCAAGGAGAAACAACTCCGCGCTGATAAACAAGTCGAATACGTAGGTGCTCTCGTTCAAGAGGTAGGGTACTTCGACCAAGTGATCGATCAGAGTATGACGATCGATTATCTCAAGAAGACTGGAACTCGCATCGGCGACGACTGGGGCGGACTCTTTCGTGCTATTAGTGACGTTGTTCATGAAGCCAGCAGTTTCGTCACTTACTTGACCAGTAAGTTGTTCGGTAACTCTGTTGGTATGGTGGAAATGCGTAAGGGAAAACTTATTAAGATGAGTCCTGAAGAGCAAGCTCAAGTGATTTCTGAGTTGCAACCTCTTGACCTTCTTCTTGAGCGTACTCCCTTCCGTTTGACTTCTAAGTTTATTCCTGGTTATTACGGACATGTGGCCGTTTGGGTGGGAACTGAAGAACAATTAAAAGAACTCGGTGTTTGGGATCATCCTTCTGTAAAGCCTTATCAACAAGCTGTGCGTGATGGCAGACGTATTATTGAGGCCCTTCGCTCGGGTGTAGAAATTAATACTTTTGAACACTTCCTCAACATTGACGATTTACTCGCTATGAGAATTAAGAGTCCTTTAACTCTTGAGCAAAAGAGAAGTTATCTTATTATGGCCTTCGAGCAGCTAGGTAAAGAATATGATTTCAACTTTGACGTAGAAACTGAAGATCGCATTGTTTGTTCCGAGCTTGCTTATGTTGTTTATCAAGATACAGATTGGCAGACAGAAAGGATGTTAGGTCGCGCAACGATTAGTCCTGACAACGTTGCAGTCGATGGCACACCTGGTGGTCGTTTTGATGTCGTCGTGCTCTACAAAGATGGCGAGCGTTATAAAGAGAATCTCTCTGAGCTTCTTTGGTCAATGCTAGAAAGTACCAAAAAGAAGAAAGTGGAAAGAACTGACAACCCCATGAATGAAGATATTGATGGTTATAGACCTTTAGGTCGAGATAGATAAAAAATAAGCCCTCTTTGAAAGAGGGCTTTTTTTTTAGCTCAGAGTAAAAATAAAGCGACTAAGTTCTAGAAGTTTCTCGGGAAAGATTCCCAGAAGAAAAGTAAGACCAGCACAAAAGCCAATCACTACAAGACTACTTTTAAGTCCAGGATAAGGTGAACAATTTTCGGTTCCTTCTTCTTTCATAAACATAAAGGCCACGAGCTTCATATAGTAAGCAAGAGAGATGAGGGCGGCGACGATGGTTAAAATAAGAAGAAGCATAGGAAGTTTTCCCATGGCCGCAATAAAAAGAAGATATTTCCCAATGAAGCCAGCGGTTAAAGGAATGCCTGCAAAGGAGAGAAGAAAGAGTGCTAAGGTTATTGCAAGGAAAGGCTCTTTTCTTCCTAAACCTTGTAAGCGCCTAATAGGAAGATCTTTTTCTCCAGAAGATTTAAGCTTAGAAATAATGGCGAAGCTTCCGATTGTGGAAAGGGCGTAGAAGACAAGATACGCGATCATCGCTTGATAGCCTTCAGCAAAGTGGCGGCCAGCGAGAAGACCAATAAAAAGATAACCGCTATGGGCGATTGCTGAATAGGAAAGCATGCGCTTTAAATCGAGCTGACGTAGGGCCACGATATTTCCAAAAAACATAGTAGCAATTGCAATCACTGAAAGAATGGAAACAAGGAGATTTTGGAAGGGAAAGCCTTCGGCAAAATAAAGGTTTTGCCCTAGGCGAATGAAAAGAATGAAGGCAGAAAATTTTACTGCGGAAGCCATGAAGCCAGTCACAGGACTTACAGCTCCTTGATAGACATCAGGAACCCAAGTATGGAAGGGGAAAGCTCCCACCTTAAAAAGTGTGGCCCCTAAAATCATCAAACTTCCCAGAGCAACCAAAGTTAATTCTCCAGGTTGTTTGACAAGCATGAGGGCATTCATTTGAGTGAGATCGAAAGTGCCAAGATTTCCAAAAATAAGGGCAGAGCCGTAGAGGAAGAAAGCCGAAGCCACTCCTCCCATAATGAAATACTTCAAAGAAGCCTCACTGGCAAAGCGCGAGCTGCGCTTCATGGCTACCATGATGTAAATGGCCAGAGACATGATTTCTAAAGCAATGAATAAGAGGATGAGGTGAGTGCTACTCACCAAAAGGATCATGCCCGCAAGAGAGAAAAGGAGGAGGGCGTGGATTTCTTGCAACATCGTTTCTTTTTGATCATTGCCCCACATGGTGAGGAAGGAAAGAAAACCCATGATGAGAATAAAGCCAGTGGAAAAACTAGAAAGTCTGTCATAGCGAAGCATCTCATAAAAGAAGCTTCCTTCTAGTTTGAAGATATTAAAAAAGCTAAGACTGGCCATGGAAAGTAAACTGAGAGTGCTTAGGGTCCAGATAAGCTTTCGTCCCTTGTTTACAAAGGGGGAACAGAAAAGATTGAAGACGGCCGTGATACTTAAAATGATAAGAGGAAGAAGATAGCACCAGGCTTGAGTGGGAATAGGTTGAAGTTCTAAAACTTGATTCATGGGAGCACCTGCATTTTAGAAAAGAAAAAGCTGGGAACAAAACCAATAATAAAGATCAGAGCACTTAAAACGATTAAGACAAAAAGTTCATTCAATTTCAAATCACCAATCTCTGAGTGAAAAAGAAGCTTGCTTTCACCTAGCATAAGAGATCGATATAATTTTAGTGAATAGAGAGCTCCCCAGATCACCCCTGAACCAGCAAGGAGGGCGATAAGAGGATTGAAGGAAAAACTTCCAAGAAGAATGGGGAATTCTCCAGCAAAACTATTAGTACCAGGAAGGGCCACAGAAGAAAGGATGAGAATAAAAAATCCGATGGAAAGCCAAGGAAGTTTTTTGGCAAGACCGCCGACTTCTCCTAAAGTATAAGTTCCAGTGCGCTCATGTAAGGCGGCAAGGATAAAAAATAGACCGCAGGTTAAAAGGGCGTGGTTGAACATTTGGAAAATCGCCCCATTGGTTCCAACGATATTTAAGGTAAAGAGTCCCAGGACAATGAAGCCAGCGTGGGACATAGAAGAGTAAGCGATTAGTTTACGCGTATCTGTTTGTGACCAAGCACAGTAGGCTCCGTAGATAATCGACGTGAGGGCCAGGGCTACCATATAAGGGGCCATTTCATGTGAAGCTTGAGGGAAGAGTCCTAAGGAAAAGCGAAGAAGACCATAGGTTCCCATCTTGGCCATGAGAGCTGAGAGAAAAATGGCGCCTTGGGGAGGAGCGATTTTATAAAGTTCAGGTTGCCAGTTATGTAAAGGAAATTGAGGAATCTTAATGAGAAAGGCTAAGCTGAATGCCCAGAATAAATAGAGGGCGTGCTTCGGATTTAAGGCTAATTTTTGAATTGAGCTATAGTCAGAGCTTAAAAGTCCTAATTGATTTTTGTGTTCCACGACAAGGTAGATGATGGCCAAGAGCATGGCAAAAGAACCAACGAGAGTGTAAAGAAAGAATTTTATTGTGGCCTTAAAGCGCTCTTCGCCTCCCCACATGCCAGTAATAAAAAGCATGGGGATGAGGGCCGCTTCCCAGAATAAATAGAAAACAAAAAGATCAGAAGCGAGAAAAGTGCCGAAGAGTCCTGTTTGTAAAAATAAAAAAAGGGCCGAGTAAAGACGTGTTTGTTTTTTGGGGAGTGTTAGACCTAAAAAAGCGAGTAAGGAGACGAGGGAAGTCATCACGATCATCGCTAAGGATAAAGAGTCGAGAGTCAAACTTAGACTGATTCCTAAAGAAGGAAGCCAGGTATAGCTTTCAGTGAGAGGAACAGAGTAAGTGGCCCAAAGTCCCAAGCTATAAAGAAGACTTAGAGCGAGAGAGGAAAAAAGAAGAATTTTAACGAAGCCATCTTTTTTAAGGGGGTGAATAATGATCCCCAATGCAAAAAGCAGAGGAGAAAAAGTAAGAAGAAGGAGAGGGGAAGTACTAAACATAAACTCTATTCCTTAAAATGTAACAAACTTCAAAAGGGCCAAAAGAATGACGGCCAAGCCGACGACTAAACTTAAAAGTGAAATTTGTATGTCTCCGGTTTGAACTTTTCTTAATCCTTCACCAACGTGTTTTATACTTGAGCTGGTCAGTTGTGAAAAACCTTCAAAAATATATTTCTCAGAGACAAGGGCCGCTAAATGGGAAAGCTTACGAAAGGAAGACCCGAAGAGGAAATCGTAAATTTCATCAAAGTAGTATTTGTTTTGCAGCAAACTCTGAAGAGGGCGAGGAAGGCGTTCTCCTTGATCTTTAAAAATCATTAATCCTAAAGCGAAACCCGCAGCTCCAAGAAGGGTGGAGATAGACATCAGAGTGATTTCTTGAGTGTGACTAGGAATAACCTCTGCGACTTTAATAAAAGGTTCAAGCCAAGTTCCCATAAAATGAATGGGAGAAATAAGATGAGGAAGACCTAAAAATCCTGCGAAGGTTGCTCCCAAAGCAAGTACATAAAGAGGATAGAGCATCACTCGAGGAGATTCATGAAGATGGGACTTCACCTCTGGACTCATTCTTTCTTTTCCTAAGAAAGTCATGGCAATAAGACGGGCAGTATAAATGGCCGTCATAAAAGCTGTGAGAAGAGCGACAGTAAAAAGAAGGCTTCCACCCTGAGGAAAGAGGAAAGTGCTCGTTAAAATTTCGTCTTTAGAGAAAAAGCCTGAGAAGAGGGGAAGACCGGAAATGGCCAAAGCCCCAATCACCATGAGGGCGTAGGTTTGAGGAATGTATTTTTTGAGGCCACCCATTTGGGTCATGTCTTGCTCACCAGAGGCTGCGTGAATGACAGATCCAGCTCCCAAGAAGAGTAGGGCCTTAAAAAAAGCGTGAGTTACTAAGTGGAAAATAGCTGCACTAAAAGCTCCAACTCCACAGGCCAAGAACATAAAGCCAAGCTGTGAGATTGTAGAATAGGCTAAAACTTTTTTAATATCATTTTGTGCAATCGCAATCGTGGCTGCCAAAAGTGCTGTTCCCGCTCCCACCCAAGCGACGATTTGCATGGCCAGAGGCGAAAGTTCATAAACAGGATGGAGGCGTACAATCATATAAACCCCAGCTGTCACCATGGTGGCAGCGTGGATTAAAGCCGAGACTGGTGTTGGACCCATCATGGCATCAGGAAGCCAAGTATGAAGAGGAAGCTGAGCTGATTTACCAGTGGCGCCTGCTAAAAGAAGAAGGCAAATAAGAGTGAGGGTTTGAGGATCAAGATTGCGGTTTAAGATTGTTTGGTTGATTTCTGTGAAATTAAGTGTGCCTAGCTCTCTAAAAAGGAGAAACATAGCAAGGAGAAGACAGAGGTCTCCCACTCGGTTCATGATAAAGGCCTTCTCTCCTGCGAAAACTTTTTCTTTGTCTTCATACCAAAACCCGATAAGAAGATAAGAGCAAAGCCCTACTCCTTCCCAACCAAAAAACATAATCGGAAGGTTGGAAGCTAAAACTAAAAGAAGCATGAAGAAGGTAAAGAGATTGAGATAGGAAAAATAGCGTGCCACACCTTTGTCGTGGGCCATATAGCCGATACTATAAAGATGAATGAGGGCCCCTACTCCAGAAATAACTAAAAGAAGAACAGAACTCAAACGATCGATTTTGAGCTCAAAGTCGAGATGAAAATTCCCCATGGAGAGCCAGTGATAGGAGTTGGAAAGTATTTCTTGGCCCGTTCCTAGCGCCATAAAGGCAAAAAGACTAATAAGAAAAGAAGCAAAGACTACGAGGGTGGCAAGAGTACCACTTAGTGTGGAGCCTACTTTATCAAAGCCTTTGAAAAGAAAAGGGAGAAAGATTCCATTGATGATAGTCCCCAGAAGAGGGAAGAGAAGAATAAGAATGGGAAGAAGTGAGAGTTCTTTCATAGCTTTTCCCTTTATCCGTGAAGTTCGCGAGCTGCACTTGTTTTGGCCGCTCCGAAGTTACGATAGAAGTTAATAAGAATGGAAAGCCCCACGGCCGATTCAGCTGCCGCAATGGTGATGACAAAGAAAACCCCAAGCTGACCGGAAAGGAGGGCATGTTGTTTGGAAAATCCGATGAGTGAGAGATTGACCGCGTTGAGCATGAGTTCAACTCCCATTAAGAGAACAATAATATTTCTCCTGACGAGGACAGTAAGAAGTCCAACAAAAAAAAGAAAGGCCGCAAGAAATTGGATATTGAGATAACTTTCCATAAATCACCTTAGTCAAATTTTCTTTTTGCAAGAACCACTGCTGCCACGAGAGCGATAAGAAGGGCCAGAGAGACCACTTCAAATAGTACATGGTGAGAGGAGAAAAGTTCTTGGGCAAGGGCGCGGGTGTTTCCCCCGAGTTCTTGTATGCGAGTGGCAGTGTAAGGCCCATTAATGACCTGACCTGTTTTATAAAAACTTTTAAGCATCATAAAAACAACGCCCAAGCTGGCGGCCACTGATAAGACCCCGAGGATGACCGTTGGTTTATGGATTTTGATTTCACTTTTTCTCACATCGATGTTTAAAAGCATGATGGAGAAGACAAAGAGGACCATGATGGCTCCTGCATAAACAACCAACTGGATGGCCGCTATAAAGTGCTCATTGAGTAAGCCGTAGATTCCTCCAGTCGCCAGAAGAACACCGAGGAGACTTAAAGCGGAGGTGATGGCCGATCGAGCGAGCAGCATCACAAGCGCTAAAAGACCTGCGATCAGACAAAGGGTATTCAAGAGAAGGTTGATATCTATATTAACCACGGCCTTTTACCTCACGTTTAAGATGTTGAAGATCATAGACGGCTTCTTCGCGACTTCTCACTGCAAGTTCATAGTTACGAGAAAGCTTGATGGCGTCTTTGGGGCAAGCTTCTTCACACATGCCACAAAAGCAGCAGCGTAAAGCGTCTACATCAAAGCGCACAGGGCGTTTTTCTTTAGCCACTCCTTTCGGATTGTCTTTGGGGTCTCTTTCATCTGCCACGATGGTAATACACTCAGCAGGGCAGACGGTCTGACAGAGATAGCAAGAGGTGCAGTTTTCTGTTTTGTTTTCATCAACAGAAATAAAGTGCATACCGCGAAAGCGTTGGGAGTACTCTCTACGTTCTTCGGGATAATTAATGGTATCTCGTTTCCCTAAAAAGGCTCCAGCGCAAAAGCGCTTGAGAGTAATCCACATCCCTTGCAAAATAGCGATGAGGTAAACTTTTTCTTTGAGACCGTGTTTGACTGAAACATTTTTTGTTCCCATAGTTCGTCCTTTATCTCGTATGAATGAAGTAGGAAACGATGCTCATAAGAACGAGATTGAAAAGCGCCAGAGGGAATAGGGCCTTCCAACCAAGATCCATAAGTTGATCGAAACGAAAACGTGGGAGAGTCCATCTCACCCATACGAAAACAAACATAAAAAAGCCGACTTTTATAAAGAGGCTTGAAAATTCTAGAATCGCCTTGAGGTTTTGCGCTTGGATGGCATCTAAACTCAAGGCGCTTGTGAGAGAGGAAAGAAGAGCACCAAAGCCTGGAAGGAGGGCATAGCCTCCGAAGAAAATAGTTGAGAGAAAAAGAGATGCCATAATCATCGCCACATATTCGGCCATAAAAAAGAGGGCAAACTTCATGGCACCATATTCAAGGTGAAAGCCTGCGACAATCTCTGCATCTCCTTCGGGAAGGTCAAAGGGGAGGCGATTGGTTTCAGCAAAAATACAAATCCAAAAAATAAGGGCGGCGAGGGGATTGATAAAGGCTCCCCAAGTATAAGCTGCTTGAAAGGCCACCATTTCATTCATATCAAAGGTGCCGTAAACCACAAGCATGGAAAGAAGGGCGAGGCCCATAGAAATTTCATAAGAAACAATTTGTGAAGAGCCGCGTATGGCGCCCATCATGGAATACTTATTATTCGAGGACCAGCCAGCGAGGATAATGGGATAAACTTCAAGACCAATAAAAGCGAGCGCCAGCATAATCCCGGCATCGAAGTTAACAATTTGCAAAGGAATGTCTCTCCCAAAGAGAGTGAGATGACTTCCAAAGGGAACCGTGGTTAGGGCCACGAGGGGAGCAACGAGTGCAATAATAGGGGCCATGAGGTAATAAAACTTATTGGCCTTGGCAGGAATAAAATCTTCTTTAAAGAAAAATTTCATGGCATCGGCCATAGGCTGAATGAGACCAAAGGGGCCAACTCTATTGGGGCCTACACGTCCTTGAATCCAAGCTGAGCCACGACGTTCAAACCATACACAGATGGGAACGGAAGCCAGACAGAGGGCCACGATAAAAATCATTTTGGCAAGGGTTGCTAAAATATCAAAAAGTTCCATAGTTTTTCCTAGAGCTTTTGAAGCATGCTAAAAATCTGAGCGACGGCAAGGCTTCGATCTTGATGGACGATGGCCGGTTCAAAGCCTTGTCTTCTTCCATCTGAGTTGATGAAGCTTCCGCCTTTTTCTTGAGTCATGAGTCCAGAAAAATGCACAGAAGGTTTGAGCTTAGTTAATTCTTCTTCTGACCAAACTCCCCAAGTGATGAGCACATTTTGTTTGCCAATTGCAGGAGGCGCTGCTCTTCCGTTTTTAAAGACGATCATAAGATCAGCTTCTTCTCCACGGTAAGGGGTGATACCCAAGGCTTCAAGCCCACGGGTGTTAGGGGTTTTGTCCTTCATACGAAGGAGTTTATCCAGTTTGGTATCTTGAGCAGAAGACTCAAGGCCTTGAGTTCCATTAAAGCTAAAAATAGAAAAAGCTTTGGGGCTTAAATCTTTAAGTTCTTTTTTTAAGCTTTCGACTTCTTCCGTTGTGGAATCGGTTCCAACGAGAAGGATAGTGTTTTGGCTTCTTTGAATTTTTCCTTTGAATTCTTTTAGGGCTTCATTCCAAGAAACTTCATTTGATCCAAGTCGAGGGGCGGTGATTCGTTTAGGGTCATGAAGGAGGTGATAAGAAAGTCTTCCCTCGTCACACATCCAGTGCTTGTTGACCGCTTCATTAAAAAGTGGGGTATAGCGATAGACTGTATTTTTTTCGTGATGAACTTCAATATTGCATCCCTTAGAGCAACCATCACACAGAGATGCTTTCTTTTCTAAAAACCATACGCGCTTTTGAAAGCGAAAATCTCTAAGAGTCAAAGCGCCTACAGGACAAATATCAGCGAGGCATCCTTGATAATCAGAGCTTAAGCCCTTGGCTTCATCAGAAACGGTGAGCTCTTTCTTCCAGCCCCGGTTGAGCATCAGAAGATCAAAGGTCTCGGTGACGGTCTCTTCGAAACGCACACAGCGCTCGCAGTTCACGCAGCGGTTCATGTTGAGCATGATTTTGTCTGAGAGGGCACGTGTGGTAGATTTTTCAAAAACGCGTTTATCTTCCTCAAAGCGAGAATCACTTGGACCATAGTCGTAGTTATAGTCTTGAAGTTCGCATTCTCCGGCCTGATCACAGACGGGACAATCGAGGGGGTGATTGGTCAAAAGAAACTCCATCACTCCTTTATGGCTCTTATTCACTCTTTCATTGGCCGATTTTACCACCATGCCTTGAGTTGCTGGTGTGGAACAGGCCGTTTGAAGTTTGGGAGTCTTTTCAATCTCCACAGCGCACATGCGACAAGTTCCCGCAACGGGTAAGCCTGGGTGATAACAAAAGCGAGGAATGGCTTCGGTAAGTCCAGCTCTCTCAGCGGCCTGCATGATGGTTTCACCAGGAAGGAATTCGATTTCCTGGCCATCAAAACTAAACTTGGGAAGAGGACTTAGTTTTTCATTTCCACTTAAGGGTTTTACTTCCGCACAATAATTGAGGGGAAGTTTTCGAGAAATAATTTTGTGTATTTGATTAGAGGACATGCTCTTGCTCCTCGGCTTTTTCACTTTGAGCTTTTCTAAGTGTGCGTCTGGGGTGTTTATGTGGACAAGTCCCCATGCGTATATGATCTTCGAATTCTTGTCTAAATTTTCGTATAGAAGAGAGGGCGGGACCTGTCACAGCATCCGAAAAAGCGCAGATGGTTTGGCCTGCCATATTGCTACAAATATCTTCAATGAGGGCAAAATCTTTTTCATTTCCTTTGCCATGCTCAAGACGTTCAAACATCTGAGCAAGCCAATGTGAACCTTCGCGACATTGAGAGCATTGGCCACAGGATTCATGTTCATAAAATTTTAAAAGGCGAGCAGCAGCTTCGACGATGCAAACGCTTTCATCCATGACGATGACTGCTCCAGAGCCGGCCATCGTGCCTGCTTTCATGAGAGAGTCGAAATCAACTTTGACGTCGATATCTTCAGCACTGAGCATAGGAGCAGAGGCTCCTCCGGGAATCACGGCCTTAAGTTTTTTACCATCCTTCATTCCCCCAGCGTGTTCAATGAGTTCACGCATGGTGAGGGTCATAGGAAGTTCATAGACTCCGGGCTTATTGACATGGCCTGAGATAGAAAAGAGGCGAGTGCCACCAGAGCGCTCGACACCAAGTTTAGCGAAGGCCTCAGCTCCCACATTCACGATATAGGGAAGTGAAGTGAAGGTTTCAACGTTGTTGACAACAGTCGGCATACCAAAGGCCCCGACGTGAGCAGGGAAGGGAGGCTTATTTCTGGGCTCTCCTCTTTTTCCTTCAAGAGAATTTAAAAGGGCCGTTTCTTCTCCGCAAATATAGGCTCCGGCCCCACGATAGAGATAAATATCTAAGCCTGCCTCAGCTCCTAAAAGTTTGGCTTCGTAGGCCTCTTTAATGGCACGTTCTAGAATTTTATATTCGCGCACAAATTCGCCGCGTATATAGATGTAGGCCACTTTGCACTTGATGGCGTAAGCGGCAATGATCATGCCTTCAATGAGTTGGTGAGGAAGTTTGTTGATCAGAAAGCGGTCTTTAAATGTTCCAGGTTCCCCTTCGTCAGCATTGCAGACGAGGTAGCGAGGCTTGTCGTTATTGGGAAGGAAGGACCATTTCATTCCAGTAGGAAAGCCGGCTCCTCCGCGTCCACGCAGATTAGATTTTTTAACTTCATCGACTAAGGCTTCAGGAGTCATGGCCTTGATTTTAGGAAGACTCTGATAACCCCCGGCCTTTTGATAGCCACTAAGGGTATGGGAGTCTTGAGCTTCAGCGATTGTGGTGAGTATGGGATTCATAGTTTCACCTTCCCTAGATCGGCCTTGCCTTGATCGATTTCTTTGCTCCACTCA
>JACCEE011919616.1_pt1 | contig 30074 bp, 24 predicted proteins | sample 7449931 | NCBI WGS metagenome assembly JACCEE01 (sample SAMN15323457, study PRJNA562643) | freshwater metagenome | isolation source: river surface water | place: USA:Blue River Watershed | collected 2017-08-19 | reverse complement strand
CCCCATCATCAGCATCAAGGTGGTCGAAGGGCTGGACGAGGCGATTGCCCACATCAACCACTACAGCAGCCACCACACCGAAGCCATCCTGACCCGTGACCACATGCACGCCCAGCGCTTTTTGCGCGAGGTCGATTCGTCGAGCGTCATGGTCAATGCCAGCACCCGCTTTGCCGATGGTTTTGAATATGGGCTCGGGGCCGAAATCGGCATTTCCACCGACAAGTTCCACGCCCGTGGCCCGGTCGGCATCGAAGGCCTGACTTCGCTCAAGTACGTGGTGCTGGGCGAAGGCGAAGTGCGCGTCTGAACACACATGCCCCCAAGGGGTGTCGGGTGCGTGCTTGCAAAGGCGCAAACCGGCCCCCTATGATTCTCCTGTTTTCTCCACTTCCTCCTGAAGGCAAGCCCATGGTTCCCCATCTCGTCACCGCCCTGACCGGTCCCATCAATGAACTGGAGCAGCGCATTCTGGACTCGATGCCGGCCATTGAGCGCTGGTTTCGCCTCGAATGGATGGAGCACACGCCGCCGTTCTATACCTCGGTGGACATCCGCAATGCCGGTTTCAAGCTGGCCCCGGTGGACACCAACCTCTACCCCGGTGGCTGGAACAACCTGACGCCTGAAATGTTGCCCTTGGCCGTGCAGGCCGCGCAGGCGGCCATCGAGAAGATCTGCCCCGAGGCCAAAAACCTGTTGATCATTCCCGAGAACCACACCCGCAATACGTTTTATCTGACCAATGTGGCGCAACTGCAGCGCATCTTCCACATGGCGGGCCTGAATGTGCGCCTGGGCTCGATCAACCCCGAGATCAAGGAAGCGACCACCATCGAACTGCCCAACGGCGAAAGCGTCACGCTGGAGCCCGTGGTGCGCAGCAAGCACCGGCTGGGGCTGAAAGACTTTGATCCTTGCACCATTTTGCTCAACAACGACCTGTCTGCCGGCGCCCCTGGCATCCTTGAAGACCTGCACGAGCAGTTTTTATTGCCGCCCCTTCACGCCGGCTGGAGCGTGCGCCGCAAGACCAAACACTTTCAGAGCTACGAAGAGGTGGCCAAGCGCTTTGGCAAGCTGTTGGGCATCGACCCCTGGCTGATCAACCCGATGTTCAGCCAGTGTGGCGACGTGAACTTTGCCGAAGGCACGGGCATGGAATGCCTGCGCAGCAATGTGGACGCGTTGCTGACCAAGATCAAGCGCAAATACAAGGAATACGGCATCACCGAAAAGCCGTTTGTGGTGGTCAAGGCCGACAACGGTACCTATGGCATGGGCATCATGACGGTGCGCGATGTGTCCGATCTGGACGCTCTGAACCGCAAGACGCGCAACAAGATGAACGTCATCAAGGACGGTCAGACCGTGAATGACGTGATCATTCAGGAAGGCGTGCTGACCAACGAACGCATCAACGATGCCGTGGCCGAACCCGTGGTTTACATGATGGACCGCTATGTGGTGGGCGGTTTTTACCGCGTACACGCCGAGCGCGGGGTGGACGAGAACCTGAACGCCCCCGGGGCCAGTTTTGTACCTTTGGCCTTTGCCGATACCCCCCACCTGCCCCAGCCAGGCATCAAGCCTGGTGCCAGCGTACCCAACCGGTTTTACATGTATGGCGTGATTGGCCGCCTGGCCATGCTGGCGGCCAGTTACGAGCTGGAAGCGACCGACCCCGAGGCCGAGGTGTACGAATGAACGGGTTGGTTTTGACGGATGTGAGGCGCGAAATTGCAGCTTCTGGCGATTTTTGACACCACTTGTTCGCCTGAATCAACAAAAGTTGCTGCGCTGCAACAAAAACGCCTGTCGGCCGATGACAGCTGGCCCGGCCTGGGCGCAAAATAGCATTCATCTCAGTCACCCGGCCTGACCCCGTTCAGGCTTTTTTTTGTGTCTTCAATAAAATCCTCACTCGCCGCCCTGACCTTGGGCGCCATTGGCGTGGTTTACGGCGACATCGGCACCAGCGTGCTGTACGCCATGAAAGAGGTCTTTGGCTCTGGCCATGTGCCCTTTACGCCAGAGAACGTGTACGGCATCCTCTCCATCTTCTTCTGGACCCTGACCACCATCGTGTCGGTGAAATACGTGGTGCTGGTGCTGCGCGCTGACAACCACGGCGAGGGCGGTCTGGTGGCCATGTTGGCTTTGGCGTCACAGTCCGTCAAAGACCGGCCCCAACTGCGCAAGGTTTTGCTGGTGGTGGGCATCTTTGGCACTTGCCTGTTTTATGGCGATGGGGTGATCACCCCGGCGATCTCGGTGCTGTCGGCGGTCGAGGGTTTGGAGGTGATCTCGCCCACGTTCAAGAAATCGGTCATTCCGCTCACGCTGGTCATTTTGTTTTTGCTGTTCTGGGTGCAAAAACGGGGTACCGCCGGCATTGGCAAATTCTTCGGTCCCATCACGCTCGTCTGGTTTGTCACCATCGCAGTGTTGGGGGTGTCGCACATCGTCAACCACCCTGAAATCCTGTTCGCCATCAGCCCGCACTACGCTCTGGGCTTCATGTGGGACAACCCCGGCACCACCTTCGTCATTCTGGGGGCCGTGGTGCTGTGCGTCACGGGGGGCGAGGCGCTGTATGCCGACATGGGGCACTTTGGCAAAAAACCGATTCGCCTGGCTTGGTTCAGCGTGGTTATGCCCTGCCTGACCCTGAACTATTTTGGCCAGGGCGCGCTGCTCTTGTCCGAGCCCGAGGCCGTTAAAAACCCGTTTTTCATGATGGCCCCTGATTGGGCTTTGTTGCCCCTGGTGGGCTTGGCCACCATGGCCACGGTGATCGCCTCGCAGGCCCTGTTCTCGGGCGCGTTCAGCGTGACCAAGCAGGTCATCCAGTTGGGTTATTTGCCGCGCTTGCAGGTGCAGCACACCAGCGAGACCGACACCGGCCAGATTTACATGCCTTTTGTGAACTGGGGCTTGTTTGTCTCGATCGTGCTGGCGGTGGTCATGTTCAAGTCGTCGAGCAATCTGGCTGCGGCTTATGGCATCGCCGTGTGCACCGACATGCTGATCACCACCGTGCTGACGTTTTTTGTGATCCGCTACGCCTGGAAGTTGCCCCTGGCGCTGTGCCTGGGGGCCACTGGCTTTTTCTTTGTGGTCGATCTGGCTTTCTGGGCGTCCAACCTGCTCAAGCTGTTTGACGGGGGTTGGTTCCCCTTGTTCATCGGCGCGGCGGTGTTCACCCTCATGCTGACCTGGCACGATGGCCGTCGCCTGCTCAACGAGTCCTTGCGTTCGGATGCACTGCGGCTGAATGATTTTCTGGAAGCCGTCTTCATCGCCCCCCCCACCCGTGTGGAAGGAACGGCCGTGTTTTTAACGGCCGAGATCGGTGCGGTGCCCAACGCCTTGTTGCACAACCTCAAGCACAACAAGGTGCTGCACCAGCAAAACCTGTTTGTCACCGTGCGCAGCCATGAGGTGCCCCGCATGGACGCCGACCAGCGTCTGGAAATCGAGTCGCTGGGCAACGATTGCTGGCAGGTCATCGTCAACTACGGCTTCAAGGACAACCCCGATTTGCCCACGTCGCTGGCGCAAAGCCAAGGGCACGGGTACAGGCTGGACCCGATGATGACCAGTTACTTTCTGTCACGCGATATCGTGATCCCCACGATCGGTGGCGGCATGGCCACCTGGCGTGAAAAGCTGTTTGCCCAAATGCACCACAACGCCAGTGCGGCGGCCGAGTTCCTGAACTTGCCCACCAACGCGGTGGTGGAACTGGGCTCGAAGATCGAGATTTAATTCAGCGTTCCCATCGCCTCGCCCATGCAAATCGGGCGGGTCGGTGTCCAGTCGGGGTTGAAGCGCATCACGTCCTTGGGGAACAGCATCACCACCGTGGAGCCGAGCAAAAAGCGGCCCATCTCTTCGCCCTGCGCCAGGGCGATGTTGCCCATCTCGTAAGCCCACTCGCGCACCACCCCTGGGCGGGGCGGGTTGACCACGCCATGCCAGACAGTGGCCATGCTGCCCACAATCGTCGCACCCACCAGCACCATCACAAACGGGCCGTGCTCGCCTTCAAACACGCACACCACCCGCTCGTTGCGGGCAAACAGCCCGGGCACGCCACGGGCCGTGGTCGGGTTGACCGAAAACAGGTCACCCGGCACGTAGATCATGCGCGTCAGACGACCTGCGCAGGGCATGTGGATGCGGTGGTAGTCACGCGGGCTCAGGTAGAGCGTGGCAAATTCGCCGTCCTGAAACTGCGCGGCCAGTGCTGCATCGCCGCCCACCAGGGCGCGGGTGCTGTAGCTGTGGCCTTTGGCCTGAAACACCTGATCGCCCGCAATCGGGCCGCACTGGCTGATGGACCCGTCCACCGGGCTGACGAAGGCCGCAGCCGCCAGAGGGCGGGCGCTGGCCTTGAGCGGACGGGTGAAAAACTCGTTGAAGCTTTTGTAGCTGGCCGTGTCGGGGTTGGCTGCTTCGGCCATGTTCACGTTGTAGCGGCGCACAAAGCGGTCGATGATGCCCGTGGTCACACCACCCCACTGGCTGCCCGCCACCCAGCCTGCGAAGGCGGTCAGGGCTTGTTTGGGAATCAGGTACTGCGGCAAAACCGCCAGGCGGTCAGAAAAAGAGCTGGACATGAGGGGGCCGCAAGCGCGGATCAGGAGAAGGCCTTGATTTTATCGGGCTGCCCGGCTTGCTCTGGCGCAGGTTCATGTCGGGGCTAAAGCCGCCGACTTACAAATAGCGCCGTTGCAGGTCGGTAGCTTCAGATCCGACGCTGCTGGCGCAGGCACAATCCGGGCATGAACACCCCTTTGCTTTCGGTCGATCACCTGGTCAAACGCTACGGCGACACCACGGTGGTCAATGACCTGTCTTTCCACATCGAGCCGGGCGAATGCCTGGGCGTGATCGGCCCCAACGGTGCGGGCAAAACCACCACCTTGCGCATGTGCCTGGGCTTGTCCGAGCCTGGCGGCGGGGCCATCCGCTACTTCGACGGCTTGCAAATGCCCCAGGATGCGCTGGCCATCAAGGCCCGCCTGGGCGTGGTCGCGCAGATGGACACGCTGGACCCGGACTTTACCGCCGAAGAAAACCTGCTCGTGTTTGGCCGCTACTTTGGCTTGTCCGACGCGGTGATTCGTGAGCGCATTCCGCCTTTGCTGGAATTTGGCGCGCTCAGCCACAAGGCCAAAGCCAAGCCTGGCGAGTTGTCGGGCGGCATGAAGCGGCGCCTGAGCCTGGCGCGTGCGCTCATCAACCACCCGCAACTGCTGATGCTCGACGAGCCCACCACCGGGCTGGACCCGCAGGCGCGCCACCTCATGTGGGAGCGCCTGCAAGTGCTGCTGCAAGAAGGCAAATCCATTTTGCTGACCACCCACTTCATGGACGAGGCCGAGCGCCTGTGCTCGCGCCTGCTGGTGCTCGACCAAGGCCGCAAGATCGCCGAAGGCACGCCGCGTGACCTGATCGCCCAGCACCTGGAGCCCGAAGTGGTCGAGGTGTTTGGTCTGGGTGCTGTGGCGTTGGCGCAGGACGCGGGCCTCAAGGCCCTCGCTGGTCGGGTGGAAGTCAGCGGCGAGACCGTGTTCTTCTACACCCATGACAGCCGCGCCCTGCTCAATGCACTGCAGGCCTGGCCCGCGCTGCGCACGCTGCACCGCCCTTCCAATCTGGAAGACCTGTTTTTGAAATTGACCGGACGCCAGATCCGCGAAGAAGGTTGAAGGGACGCACGCCATGAGTCAAATTCAAAACAACATCTGGGCCGCGCCCCGCCTGTCGATGCGCTGGTGGCCCGTGTTCCGGCGCAACTGGCTGGTTTGGAAAAAGCTGGCCATCCCCAGCCTGGTGGGCAACATCGCCGAGCCACTCATGTGGCTGGTGGCTTTTGGTTACGGCCTGGGCGCGCTGGTTGGGCAGATCGAACTCGGCGGCGAGAAGGTGCCCTACATCCTGTTTCTGGCCAGCGGCAGCATCTGCATGAGCGCCATGAACGCGGCGACTTTTGAGGCGCTGTACTCGGCGTTCTCTCGCATGCATGTGCAAAAAACCTGGGACGGCATCATGAACGCCCCTGTGCGACTGGATGACGTGGTGCTGGCCGAAATGCTCTGGGCTGCTTTCAAGTCGCTGTTCACCGTGACCGCCATTTTGGGCGTCATGCTGGCCTTGGGCATCAGCCACAGCGCCAAGCTGCTGGTGGCCTGGCCCGTGCTGCTGGGGGTGGGCATCACCTTCAGCTGCATGGCGCTGATCTTCAACGCGCTGGCCAAAGGTTATGACTTCTTCACCTATTACTTCACGCTGTTCCTCACGCCCATGATGTTCCTCTCGGGCATCTTCTTTCCGCGTGACCAGTTGCCGCCCATCGTGCGCGCCGTGGCCGATTGGCTGCCGCTGTCAGTGGCAGTCGATTTGGTGCGCCCGCTGTTCATGGATCGCTGGCCGGACCAGCCGCTGCGCAGCGTGCTGGTGTTGGCGGTCTTTGCCGTGGTGTCGTTCTGGGTGGCGCTGGCACTGACGCGCAAGCGGTTCAGGAGTTAAAGAAAGGCTTCCAAGCCCTGTGCTTGTTGCCGCCAATGATGGCCACGCGGGTTGGGATGGGCTTTCAAGATGGCGGTACCAGATGCTTGCACGCGGCTTAATGCGCGCGGTGGGCACTTCGGATCATGTCCACCGCTTTTTCGGCAATCATGACCGTGGGTGCGTTGGTGTTGCCGCCCACAATGCGCGGCATGATGGACGCGTCCACCACGCGCAGATGCTGGATGCCGTGCACGCGCAGTTGTGCATCCACCACATCGGTCGCGCCTGTGCCCATGCGACAGCTGCCGACCGGGTGGTAGATGGTGTCCGCGTGGTCGCGAATGTATTGTTCGATTTGCGCATCGGTTTGGGCACTGGCCGACGACAATTCCCGGCCCATCGCGCTGGCCAGGGCGGGGGCTTGCAGGATGCGCCGCATGTGCTTGAAGCCCAGTACCAGCCTGTGCACATCGTCGGGGTCATTCAAAAAAGCGGGGTCGATCAGTGGCGCATCTTCTATCCGGGGGCTGGCCAGCCGGACGCTGCCCCGGCTTTGCGGTCGCAAGACGCACACGTGGCACGAAAACCCGTGCCCCCACACCGGCTTGCGCCCGTGGTTGATCAGCTTGCCAACGACAAAGTGCAATTGCAGATCCGGGATGTCCTGCTCGGGGCTGGATTTGATGAAGCCGCCGCCCTCAGCAAAGTTGGTGGTCAGCATCCCCGTGCGTCGTGCGCGCCATTCAAAAATGCCTTTGACCGCTTTGGCCATGCCCCGCACGGAGACGCCCAACAAATCCGTGGCTTGGGGCGCGTCATAGACCTGAACGACGTCCGGATGGTCATGCAGGTGCATGCCGACGCCGGGCAGATGGTGTGCGAGCTCAATGCCGATCTGTTGCAAATGCGCACCATCGCCCACGCCTGAGCGCATCAGGATCTGCGGTGAGTGGATGGCTCCTGCGCTCAACAGGACTTCACGGTGGGCCATGCAGGTGTGCAGGTGGCCTTGGTGGAGGTATTCCACCCCCATGGCGCGACGCCCTTCAAACAGGATGCGGCTGACCTGTGCATGGGTGATGATTTGCAGATTGGGGCGGTGACTGTGCGGGCTCAGGTAGCCTTTGGCCGCACTCCAGCGCTCACCGTTGCGGTGGGTGACCTGGTAGATGCCCACGCCCTCTTGTGACGGGCCGTGAAAGTCCTCATTGCGTGCAAATCCCGCCTGCACGGCGGCTTGCACAAAGCGTTCGGTGTAGGGGTTGGGGCTGCACAAGTCCGAGACGGCCAGCGGGCCGCTGTCGCCATGAAAAGGGTCGGTGCCACGGCTGTTACTTTCGGATTTTTTGAAGTAGGGCAAGACCTCGTCAAAGGACCAGCCGGGGTTGCCCAGCGCGGCCCAATGGTCATAGTCGGCGCGGTGGCCGCGCGCGTAAATCATGGCGTTGATGCTGCTGGAGCCGCCCAACACCTTGCCGCGCGGCTGGTAACCCCGGCGTCCGTTGAGTCCGGCTTGTGGTGTGGTGGTCAGCGCCCAGTTGGCGTGCCCTGTTTGCGCCATCACGGCCAGGCCTGCCGGGCAGTGGATCAACACACTGGCGTCCGGGCCACCGGCCTCCAGCAGTGCAACGCGCACATTCGGGTCTTCACTCAGACGTCCGGCCAGCACACTGCCGGCCGAGCCTCCTCCCACAATCACGTAGTCAAACTGGTTCATTTTCTGAAGATCAAGCTGGTTCAGCCAAGGCCGCCACGATAGCGCAGGTCAGCCAGAAGGAAGTCAGGGCTTGTACCATGTGTGTTTCATTCAATTTCACGCAGGTTTCAACATGAGCATTCAGACCGTAGGCATCATTGGCGCAGGCACCATGGGCAATGGCATCGCACAGGCGTGCGCCGTGTCGGGTATTCCGGTGGTGATGGTGGACATTTCAGAAGCGGCGGTGGCCAAGGGCATCGCCACCGTCTCGGGCAGTCTGGACCGTCTGGTCAAGAAAGAAAAAATCACCGAAGCCGACAAGGCCAAGGCGCTGGCGCTGATCAAGGGCAGCACCTCGTATGACGACCTCAAGGCCACCCAACTGGTCATCGAAGCCGCCACCGAAAACCAGGACCTCAAGGTCAAGATCTTGAAGCAACTCGACGGCATGCTGCCTGCCGAGGTCATCATCGCGTCCAACACATCGTCGATCTCGATCACCCAGCTGGCCGCCGCCACACAACGCGCTGACCGCTTCATCGGCATGCACTTCTTCAACCCCGTGCCGATGATGGCGCTGGTGGAGATCATCCGCGGCCTGCAAACCAGCGATGCCACACACGACGCCGTGCGCGACATGGCTCTGGCGCTGGGCAAGACCCCCATCACCGTCAAGAATGCCCCGGGCTTTGTGGTCAACCGCATCCTGGTGCCCATGATCAACGAAGCGCTGTTTGTGCTGTCCGAAGGTTTGGCGACTCCCGAAGACATCGACGCAGGCATGAAGCTCGGCTGCAACCAGCCGATTGGCCCGCTGGCGCTGGCCGACATGATTGGTCTGGACGTGTGCCTGGCCGTGATGGAGGTCTACCTCAAGGAGTTCGGCGACAGCAAATACCGCCCTTGCCCTCTGCTCAAGGAGATGGTGGCCGCTGGCCGACTGGGTCGCAAGACCGGCCAGGGCGTCTACACCTACTGATCTGTCACTTCGGTGAACGGGGTCAGGCTGGTGGACGACCTACCATGTCAAGCATGAACACCACCCCTCACCCCGAAGGCCAGATTGACTGCACCGTGCACGGTGCAGTCCTTCAGATCTGCATCAACCGCCCCGCTAAGCGCAACGGCTTCACGCCCAAGATGTACCGTGAGCTGGGCGAGGCCTACACCCGGCTCGACGACGACCCCGCGTTGCGCGTGGGCGTGCTGTGTGCGGCGGGGGCGCATTTCACCGCCGGGCTCGATTTGCCCACCATCGCGCCCCTGATGCAGCGCGGCGAAAAAGCGGTCCCGCTGGGCCTGGTGGACCCGCTGAACTTGGGCATGGACGGTTATCGCCGACGCACCAAACCCATGGTGGTGGCGGTACAAGGCATCACTTACACGCTGGGCATCGAGCTGATGCTGGCGGCCGACATCGTGGTGGCAGCGGACGATTGCCGCTTTTCGCAACTGGAAGTGCAGCGCGGCATCATGGCCACAGGCGGTGCCACGCTGCGCATGGCCGAGCGCGCGGGCATGGGCAATGCGCTTTTGCACCTGTTGACGGCCGATGTGTTTGACAGCGCTGAGGCGCTGCGCCTGAACTTTGTGCAAAAAGTGGTGCCAGTTGCACAACTGTTGACCGAGGTGATGCGCATTGCCGACTTGATTGCGGCGCAGGCACCCTTGGCGGTGGTGGCCACGCGGCAAAACGTGCTCAAGGGTGTGGAGCAGGGGCCGCTGGTGGCCATGCACGATTTTCTGGCGGTGCAGCAACGCTTGTCGCGCAGCGAAGACGCCGCAGAAGGCGTACGCTCTTTTGTCGAAAAGCGCACTGCCCGGTTCACCGGGCAATGACCTGGGGGCTCAGGTGCGGTTTTGGGACTTCGCCTGGGTCTGAAGGTCACGCCGCAAATCGGCCACCTCCTGGCGCAGGTGCTTGATCTCGCGCATCAGGTCTTTTTCAATCTGACGCTCTTCGTCTTCGACTTCCTTTTCGACAAAGATGGCCGACAGCGAAGCGGTCACCAGCGACAGCACGGCCAGCCCCAGCAACACCACAACCACCGAAAAGGCTCGTGAGGCGTGGGTGGAGGGCACCACGTCACCAAAGCCCACGGTGGCGGCGGTGGTGAAGGCCAGCCACAAACCGTCGGACAGGGTGTCAATGCCCGGGTCGATCAGCCAAAAGCCCACGCCACCCAGCCCCAAAATGGCCAGAGCCAGCAGCAATGAATAAACAAGGCCTTGACGGATCAGGCGGTGGAGTCGTTTCTGTGGGCGGCGCATGGCCTGATTTTCACCCATTTGGCGTGGTGCAGATCCCGGGGCGGCCAGGTGCTGCGCCACAATCGGTGCATGACCGACACCCACGATGCACGCCACCCTTATGCCGAACTCACGCCAGACCGGGTGATGGACGCCTTGCAGGATTTGGGCCTGTGGCCCGATGGCCGTTTGCTGGCGCTCAGTTCATACGAAAACCGGGTCTACCGCGTGCATCTGGACGAGCCGGTGCAGGGCCACAGCGCGGTGGTGGTCAAGTTCTATCGCCCCGGCCGCTGGAGCGACGCCCAGATTCAGGAGGAACACGATTTTGCGGCCGAGTTGCTGGCGGGCGAGGTGCCGGTGGTGTCCCCGCTGGTGATCGGTGGCAAGAGCTTGCACCACCATGGTGGCTTTGCGTTTGCGGTCAGCCCTTTGCGTGGCGGCCGTGCGCCTGAGCTGGATGATTTTGAGGTGCTGGAATGGATGGGTCGTTTTCTGGCGCGCATCCACACCGTGGGGGCGGCCCGATCTTTTGTGCAGCGCCCTGCGCTGGACATTCAGACCTTTGCGCTGGAGCCCGCACAGTGGCTGCAAACGCACCAGATGATTCCGCTGGAAGTGGAGCGCGAATGGCGCGAAGCGCTGGCATCGGCGCTTGCGCTGATCGAACAGGCGTTTGCGCAGGGCGCGGCAGACCGCCGCTTGCTGCGCCTGCACGGCGACTGCCACCCCGGCAACATCTTGTGGACGCCTGCCGAGCTGCCCGGCGGCGGGCCGCATTTTGTGGACCTGGACGACGCCCGCACAGGCCCGGCGGTGCAAGACCTGTGGATGCTGTTGTCGGGCGATCGGGCCCAGCGCACGCTGCAGCTGTCGGCCCTGCTGGACGGCTATGAGCAGGTGCGTGACTTTGACCGCGCCGAGCTGGCGCTGATCGAGCCGCTGCGCACGCTGCGCTTGATCCATTACAGCGCCTGGTTGGCCCGGCGCTGGGAAGATCCGATCTTCCCGATCAATTTTCCGTGGTTTGGCACCCCCGACTACTGGCGCGGTCAGGTGCTGATGCTGCAAGAGCAGGTCGAGCAGATGCAGGCACCGTTGTTGCAGGTGTGATGCCTGCGCGGGCGTGCGGCCCGTGGGCTCGGTCAGGCGGGTGCGTTGGCCAGCGGCAAGTACACGCGCACGCACAGCCCGTGTACAGGGGCATCGTCGAGGGTGACCCGGCCCGCGTGCCGTTCCACAATTTCGCGCACGATGGCCAGACCCAGGCCGCAGCCATTGCCCGCTTCGGTGGCGCGCACAAAGCGTTCAAACACCCGCTCGCGGCTGGCTGCCTCAATGCCGGGGCCCGTGTCGGTGACTTCGAGCAGGGCTTCGTGGTGGACCGTGGTGCAGACGTTGACCGTGACCTGGCTGCCCGCACCCGCATAGTGCAGGGCGTTGTCGATCAGGTTGCTCAGGGCTTCACGCAGCAGCCATTCGTTGGCCACCACCCAGACCGGTGTGCTGGCGGCATCGTCCATGCCCAGGTCGATGTGGGCCCGCAGGGCGCGGGGCACAAATTCGGCGGTCAGGTTTTGGGCCATGCGCAACAGATCAAACCGCTGGCGGTCTTGGGTCATGACCGATTCGGGCTCCGCCCGGGCCAGCGTCAGCAGCTGGTTCACCAAATGGGCGCTGCGCGTGGCGCTGTCGTGCACGCGTTGCAAGCGGGCGCGCAGTTCAGGATCGGTGGTCGATTGCAGGGCGATTTCGGTTTGGCTCTTGAGGCCCGCCAGAGGGGTGCGCAGTTGGTGTGCGGCGTCGCCAATGAAACGCTTTTGCGTGTTCACATTGTTTTGTACCGCGGCCAGCAAGGTGTTGAGCGCGGTGGCCAGGGACCACAGCTCACGCGGTGCCGAGGCCAGTTGCAAGGGGGCCAGGTCGGTGGGCGCGCGACCTTCGACTTGTTGGCGCAGTCGGCCCAGTGGTGCCAGTCCGGCGCGGATGCCCAGCCACACGATCAGTGTCATCAGCAGAACCAGACAGGACATGGGCAGCAGCATGTCCACCAGAATGCGGCGAGCCAGCTCTTCGCGGTTGGCGCTGCTGCGGGCCACTTGCACCAGCATGGTCTGCGGGGCATTGGCTTCGTCGCCAAAGCGCAGGTACAGCGCCACCAGGCGCAGGGGCTGACCGGGCAAGGTGTCCAGCGCCGCCCGGCCATGCACCGGCATGTTGCCGTCATAAAAATAGGGGGTGTTGAGTTCGGGTGAGACCGGTTCGCCATCTTCTTGGGGCAACACGGGGGCTGGCAAGGACTGGTTGCCCAGAATGAATTGCCCCGGGGGAGAGCTGACCATGTACAGCAGTTTGTCGGCGGGGTCGGCCTCGAGCACGTCTTGTGCCGCCCGGGGAAAGTCGATCAACAAGCCGTTGCCAATCGGCTTGAGCTGCCTGGCCAGCGCCCGACTGGCTTGCAGCAAGCTGGCGTCCACCGCCTGGTTGGCGTAACCCGCTGCAAATTTGTAAGCCGCTACGCCACCGGCCATCCACAGCACCATCTGGGGCAACAGCACCCAGATGAGCAATTGACGGGCCAGCGAGACGCCCGCCTGACCCTGTGGCGTGACAAGAGGGGGTGGAGGGGGCGTCATGGGGGCGCTCAGGCTTCGGCTTCCATCAAGTAGCCCAGACCCCGCACGGTGCGGATCGTCAGGCGTGCGCCTTCAAGTTTTCGGCGCAGGCGGTGGATGTACACCTCGATCGAGTTGCCGCCACCCGTTTCGCCGCCTTCCTCACTCCAGGCATGGTTGATCTGCTCTTTGGTGACCACCTTGTCGCGCTGGCTCACCAGCAGGTCCAGCAAGGTCCATTCGCGGCCGCTGAGCTCAAGGGGTTCGCCCGCCAGTGTGGCCCGGCGGGAGGGCTTGTCGAGCGACAGTCCCCCCAACAAGGCTTGGGCACTGGCCGGTTGGGTGCGCCGCAACAGGGCCTGCAAGCGGGCCAGCAGTTCCGGAAAGTCAAAAGGCTTGGTCACGTAATCGTCGGCTCCGGCTTGCAAGCCGGCCACCCGGTCGTCCAGCGCATCGCGGGCACTCAGCAGGACCACGGGCAAAGCGGGTTGGGTTTGCCGAACCTGCTGCAACACGGCCAGGCCGTCCATCATGGGCAAACCGATGTCGAGCACTGCGATGTCAAACGACTGCTTTTGGAGCAGGTAGTCGGCCACGGCCCCGTTGGGCGCGTGTTCCACGTCAAAACCGGCCCCGCCCAACTGGGTGGTCAAGGCATCGGCCAACATCGCATCGTCTTCGGCAAGCAGCAATTTCATGCCCCAAAGCTTAATGGATTGCACCTTGGCTCTCTCCTTTTCTGACAAAAACAGCATCGGGGTTTAACCTAGTGTTAATTTATTAATGAGATATTAATATTTGGGGCGTCGAGGTTCATGTGGGCTTTTTCGCCGCCTCGCACATCAACTTTGGGCCCCACAGGCCCCAACCAGGAGACTCCCTTGAAAGCTTTGAATATGTTCCAGCGTTCGATCTTGGCCACAGCCGCAGTGCTGGCCGTGGCGGCCCATGCCGGTGAAGTCGAAGTGCTGCATTACTGGACCAGTGGCGGCGAAGCCAAATCGGCAGCTGCTTTGAAGGCGACTTTGCAAGCCAAGGGCCACGCCTGGAAAGACTTTGCGGTGGCCGGTGGCGGCGGTGACAACGCCATGACCGTGCTCAAGTCGCGTGTGGTTTCGGGCAACGCGCCTGCTGCCGCCCAAATCAAAGGCCCGGCCCTGCAAGAGTGGGCTGCCGAAGGCGTGCTGGCCAACATCGACGACGTGGCCAAGGCCGAAAAGTGGGACAGCCTGCTGCCCCCCGTGGTCGCCAACGTCATGAAATACAAGGGCAACTACATTGCCGCACCCGTGAACGTGCACCGCGTGAACTGGCTGTGGGCCAGCAACGCCGCGTTCAAGAAGGCCGGTGCCAAAGTGCCGACCAACTGGGACGAGTTCTTTGTGGCGGCTGAGGCCCTGAAAAAGGCCGGCATCATCCCTGTCGCGCACGGTGGCCAGAACTGGCAGGACTTCACCGTGTTCGAGAGCGTGGCGCTGGGTGTTGGTGGTGCCGACTTCTACAAAAAAGCATTGGTTCAACTCGACAGCGCCACGCTGACAGGGGCCACCATGACCAAGGTGCTCGACACCTTCAAGAAGGTCAAGGGCTATACCGACAAGAACGCTCCAGGCCGCGACTGGAACCTGGCGACCGCCATGGTCATCAAGGGCGAAGCCGGTATGCAACTGATGGGTGACTGGGCCAAGGGCGAATTCGTCGCTGCGGGCAAAAAGCCGGGTGCCGACTTCACTTGCGCGGCTGCCCCGGGCACCGCCAAATCCTTCACCTTCAACGTGGACTCGTTTGCCATGTTCAAGCTGAAAGACGACGCCAACACCAAGGCCCAGAAAGACCTGGCCTCGGCCATCATGTCCACCGACTTCCAGGAAGTGTTCAATCTGAACAAGGGCTCCATCCCGGTGCGCCTGAACATGAACCTGGGCAAGTTTGACGACTGCGCCAAGTTGAGCTCCAGCGATTTCGTGGCCACCGCCAAGACGGGCGCTTTGGTGCCTTCTGTGGCCCACGGCATGGCCATTGGCTCGGCCACGTCCGGTGCCATCCAGGATGCGGTCAGCCAGTTCTGGAACGACGACAAGATGAGCACCAAAGACGCTCAAGCCAAGATCGCATCGGCCGCCAAGGTCAAGTGAGTTGCCCAGCCCGCCTGAGCGCGGGCTGGCACAAACCCAACGGGTTTGTGCCTTCTTTGGCCACCGGGCTGCGGGCCACAAGCTCGCAGCCTGCGTCGGTACCTGATTGGATTACCCATGTCTGCACCCTCTTCCCAGCAAGCCGCCTGGCTGCCCAAACTGGTGATTGCGCCCAGTTTTGTGGTGTCCCTGCTGTTCATCTATGGCCTGATGGCCTGGAACGGCTATTTGTCCATGTCCGCTTCGCGGATCTTGCCCAATTACGACTTTGTGGGGCTGCAGCACTATGCAGCTTTGCTCGACAGCGACCGCTTTCGCGTGGCCATGATCAACATGGCGGTGTTTGGCTTTTGCTTCATTGGCGGGGCGATGGCGCTGGGCATTTTGCTGGCCATCCTGCTCGATCAGAAGGTGCGCGGCGAAGGTGTTTTGCGCACCATTTACCTGTACCCCATGGCGATCTCGTTCATCGTGACCGGCACCGCCTGGAAGTGGATGCTCAACCCCGGCCTGGGCTTGCAGCACCTGATGCACAGCTGGGGCTTCACCGATTTCAAATTTGAATGGCTGATCGAACAGGACATGGCCGTTTACTGCGTGGTGATTGCGGGTGTGTGGCAAAGCGCGGGTTTTGTCATGGCCTTGTTTTTGGCAGCGCTGCGGGGCATCGACGACTCGATCATCAAGGCCGCGCAGGTCGATGGTGCGAGCTTGCCGCGCATCTATTGGCGCATCATTTTGCCGAGCCTGGGCCCGGTGTTTTTCAGCACCTTGTTGGTGGTGGCGCACCTGGCCATCAAGAGTTTTGACCTGGTCATGGCGCTCACGGCCGGTGGCCCCGGCTATGCGACCGATTTGCCCGCCACCTTCATGTACGCCACCGCCTTCACACGCGGCCAGATCGGCGTGGGCGCGGCCAGTGCCACCGTGATGCTGGCGACCGTGGCGGCCATTGTGGTGCCTTACCTTTATTCTGAATTGCGGAGCAAACGATGAGCCGCCTGAATTTTCATCGCCTGATCCTGTGGGCCATGCTGCTCTTGTTTGCGGCCTGGTTTCTGGTGCCGCTGTATGTGATGCTCACCACCTCGCTCAAAGACGCGGAGCAACTGCGTGCGGGCAACTTGCTGAGCTTGCCCACTGCGCCCTCGCTGGATGCCTGGGTCAAAGCCTGGGGCAGCGCCTGCACCGGCGTTCAGTGCGAAGGCCTCAAGCCGTTTTTCTGGAACTCGGTCGTGATGGTGGTGCCTGCGGTGCTGCTGTCCACCTTGATCGGATCGCTCAACGGCTATGTTTTGAGCAAGTGGAAGTTCCGTGGCAGCGAAACCCTGTTTGCTTTCATGCTGTTTGGCGTGTTCATGCCCATGCAGGTGGTGCTGCTGCCCATGAGCCAGGTGCTGGGCTGGCTGGGCGTGGCCAGTTCCATCTGGGGCCTGATGCTGGTGCACGTTGTGGCGGGTATCCCGTCCACCACGCTGTTTTTCCGCAACTATTACATCGGTCTGCCCGATGAGTTGATCAAGGCCGCGCAGCTTGACGGTGCGGGCTTCTGGATGATTTTCCGCCGCATCGTGCTGCCGCTGTCGCTGCCGATTCTGGTGGTCACGCTGATCTGGCAGTTCACCAACATCTGGAACGACTTTTTGTACGGCGTGGTGTTCTCGGGCGCCGACAGCAAGCCGATCACCGTGGGCCTGAATAACCTGGCCAACACCTCCAGCGCCGTCAAGGAATACAACGTGGACATGGCGGCTGCCCTGATCGCGGCATTGCCCACCTTGTTTGTCTACGTGGTGGCGGGTAAATATTTTGTGCGCGGCCTGACGGCTGGCGCAGTGAAAGGGTAAATCATGGGCGCACTCGCCATTCGCAACATCCACAAGACCTACAACGAGACGGTCCACATCCTCAAGGGCATTGATCTGGAGATCGAGGCCGGTGAGTTCCTGATCCTGGTCGGCCCGTCCGGCTGTGGCAAATCGACGCTGTTGTCGATGATCGCGGGCCTGGACCAACCCACCAGTGGCAGCATCCACATTGGTGAACGCGAGGTGACGAACCTGCCCAGCAAGGACCGTGACATCGCCATGGTGTTTCAGAGCTATGCGCTGTATCCCAACATGACGGTGGCGCAAAACATCGCCTTTGGTCTGGAAATCCGCAAAGTGCCCAAGGTCGAGCGCAAAGCGGCGGTAGACCGTGTGTCGGCCATGCTGCAAATCGGGCACCTGCTGGACCGCAAGCCCGGCCAGCTGTCGGGCGGCCAGCGTCAGCGCGTGGCCATGGGCCGTGCCCTGGCGCGTGACCCGAAACTGTTTTTGTTTGACGAGCCGCTGTCCAACCTGGACGCCAAGCTGCGCGTGGAAATGCGTGCCGAGATCAAGCTGCTGCACCAACGCACGAAAACCACCACCGTGTATGTGACGCACGACCAGGTGGAGGCCATGACCTTGGGTGATCGCATTGCGGTGATGAAAGACGGTTGGGTGCAACAGTTCGGCACGCCCGCGCAGATTTATAACCACCCGGCTAACCGGTTTGTGGCCGAGTTCATTGGTTCACCGGCCATGAACATGGTGGATGCGCAGCGGACGGGTCAAACGCTCACAGCCCACGGGGTCGAGCTGGCCATCACCGAAGCCCAGCGCACAGCCATGCAGGCACACGGCAGCGCCGAGCTGGTGTATGGCCTGCGGCCCGAAAGCATCAGCTTTGCCAGCCAGGGCCTGCCCGGCACACTCAGCATGATCGAGCCCACCGGCCCCGAAACCTATGCCACGGTGGACACGCCTGCTGGCAAGCTCACAGCCCGCGTGCCCGGTGTGTTGCAAGCCAGCGTGGGTGATGCGGTGCACCTGCAATGGTCAGCGGATCAGTCGCACCTGTTTGACCGCAGCAGCGGCGTGCGGGTGGGCTGAGAGCGCCTTTTAGCGTGATGCCTCTGTTTGCGCCCCCAGTCGCCACAGCGATGTGACTTCAGCGGCCCGGGCCGCGTGCAATGGGGCGGTGGCGTCGCGGGTTTTGCCGTGGTCGGGCTTCACATCCATGCGGCCCAGCACGGTCAGCCCAGCCTCGGTGATCCAGCCCATCAACTCGTTGCGGGTGCGCAAGCCCAGGTGCTCGGCCAGATCAGACAAGATCAGCCAGCCTTCCCCACCTTCACACAGGTGCGCGCGCAATCCCGCCAGATAGCCCTTGAGCATTTGACTGCCTTCGTCATACACCGCTTGCTCCAGCACCGAGGTGGGCCGGGCGGGTAACCAAGGAGGATTGCACACCACCAGCGCGGCTTGTCCAGGGGGAAATAAGTCGGTCTGCAGCAATTGCACCTGATTTTGCAAGCCCAAGCGTTGCAGGTTGTCACGGGCACAGGCCAGGGCACGTTCGGCCATGTCGGTGGCCACCACTTGGCGGGCTCCCCGGCGTGCCAGCACGGCTGACAACACCCCTGTGCCCACGCCGATGTCAAACGCGACCGGGTGCGTTTTCAGCGCTTCAGGCAGGGGCGCTTGGGCCACCAGCGCCACATATTCACCACGCACGGGTGAAAACACGCCGTAATGCGGATGAATGCGTAAACCCTCCCCGAGCGCAGGCAACGCCACCCCGTTTTTGCGCCATTCAAATGCGCCAATCACACCTTGCAGTGCGCGCAGCGAGATGACCGAATTTTGGCCATTGCCCGGGCCAAAAGCCTGCGTGCAGGCCAACCGGACATCGGGGGCGCGGCGCAAGTTCATGCTGTAGTCGCCGGCCAGCTCAATCAGGATGGCGCCCAGCACCCGGCTGCGTTGGGCTTGTGCCTGGCGGTGCAGGTGAAATGCCGTGCCTGGCAACTGCGGAGCGCTGGCGCCGGACTTCTTGGTTTTTGCTTTGGACGGTTTATCAATGCGCCGCGCCAAGGCTTGCAGCAACTGCCGGGCATTCTGGAAGTCGCCACGCCACAGCAAGCCTGTGCCTTCGCATGCCAACCGGTAGGCGCTGTCGGCTGAGAGGGTGTCGTCGGCCAGTGTGATGCGCTTGGGCGGGGCACCATCCAGGACCCAATGCGCCTTGTGGGATGTACCCATTTCGTCCCAGATCAGCTCATTTTTTGTCGTCATTGTGTGTCCGCTCAGGGGTGGTCATTGAAGCGATCGCATCATAAACAGTTCAAGGAGCAGATCAATGGCAAAGGCATGCCTGTATTTCTGGCAAAAGTGACAATGATGGGGTCATTCCGGTCAAGGGCGGAGAACGTAAAATTACAGTCTCTTTTAACAGCGCTGGTGACCTGCTTGCAAAAATTCAACGTCCCCGTCGATGCACTTGCTTCAGCAGAATATCCAGGCAAGGTGGTTGTTCTGGTGCCAACTTGCAACGCGGGTGCGCTATGGGCCGAATTTCTTGCGGCCTTGCTGGCGCAGCGTCCAGCACCTCACGCCTGTGTCGTGATCGACTCCGAATCGAGCGATGGTTGTGACCGTGCGGCGCAGGCAGCGGGATTGACCGTTGTGCGTGTTGAGAGATCCTCTTTCAACCATGGAAAGACCCGGCAATGGGCGATTGATCGTTTCGCCTGCGACGCTCAGTTCGTCATTTTCCTGACGCAGGACGCCATCCTGGCCGAGCCACAAAGTTTGTATCAATTGCTGCGGTCGTTTGATGACCCTGCTGTTGCTGCTGCTTACGGACGGCAGTTGCCCCACTCCGATGCGACCGCGCTGGCTGCGCATGCCCGACTTTTCAATTATCCGGACGAAAGCCACACCAGCCGACTCTCTGATGTACCTGTCAGAGGCATCAAAACATGTTTCTTATCGAATTCATTTGCCGCATACCGGGTCAGTGCATTAAAAGAAGTCGGTGGCTTTGCCTCTGACCTGATCCTGGGGGAAGACACCCAGATCGCTGCAAGACTGATTCAGGCAGGGCACGCGATTCGTTACCACGCTGATGCATTGGTCTACCACTCCCACAATTACTCATTCGCGGCTGAGTTTCGGCGGTATTTCGATACGGGAGTGTTTCATGCGCAACAAATTGACTTGCTGTCTGGCTTTGGCGAAGCGGGGCGTGAAGGTTTTCGATTTGTCTGGTCTGAAGTCAAATACCTGAGCAAACACGCCCCGTTGCTTTTGCCGCAAGCGCTCACTCGAACTTTCATCAAATTTCTGGCGTATCGGCTGGGCAGAAAGCAAGCTTGGTTACCTGTCTCCATCTGTCGGCAGATGTCCATGACGCGGGGGTATTGGGCGTGAATACCTCGGAACGAACACTCACTCGCGTTGAACGTTTGCAGGTCTCACACTTGAGTCTTCTGCAAGTGCGCTTGTCCAAGCTGGCGCTTTTGTTGGGCGATTCCGTGGCCTTCGCACTTGCGTTTGTAATGGCCACACTCGTCAGCTTGTCGGTCAGTGGTCTTGATTTGACTGCTTGGAGGCAAGGTCAGGATGCCCAGCGTTTCATTGCTTGGGCTGTGATTGCTGTGCTCGGGCTTGTGATGTTGCTCACACGCTATCAGCATTACAGTGACCGGCATTCTTTTTGGGATGAACTGGGGGATTTCTTCAAGTTGTTGGGCGTGCTGTCGTTGCTGGACATGGCCTGTGTGGGGATCAATCAATGGAATGCATCGCGACTTTGGTGGGCATTCTCGTGGAGTGGTGTTTTGGTCGCACTGGTTTTCATGAGGGCCATCACCCGAAAAATTCTCCGAGCCTTTGATTTGTGGACACGCCCCACCATCATTGTGGGCGTCGGCCCCAATGCACTGGATGCCTCGTTGGCATTGCGCAGCCAGCCAGAGTTGGGCTTGCAGGTTTTTGGTTTTGTCGATGCGGGAGGCACAGGCGCTCAAGGAGTCAGTGCGACCGAGCCTCGTTTGCCCCCGGCCCAAATGTCTTATGTCGCAAGTCAGCCGGGCATTCAGTGGGTCATTGCTTTGGAGCACTCACAGTCCGAGCAGCGCGAATACTGGTTGCGTGTGCTCGCTCAATGGGGTGCTGCAGACATCAGCGTCATTCCGGCCATGCGTGGGGTGCCTTTGCATGGCACTGACATGTCCCACTTCTTTTCGCACGAAGTGGCCATCTTGCGCATGCGCAACAACTTGCGCCGCTGGCCGGCCCGGTTGAGCAAGCGCATTTTTGACACCCTGGTCGCAGCGGCTCTTCTGGTTGTGCTCAGTCCCTTGTTGTTGTTGTTGGCCTGGGTCATCAGACGTGATGGGGGGCCGGCCGTTTTTTCTCATCCACGCGTAGGCAAAAGTGGGCGGGTTTTCAACTGTTACAAGTTTCGGTCCATGGTGGTCGATGCCGAGCAACAGCTTGAGAAGTTGTTTCAGGAGCGTCCGGAATTGATGGCTCAGTGGCGCAATCAACGCAAACTCAAAGACGACCCCCGCTTGAGCGCAATCGGTGACTTTCTCAGGCGAACCAGCCTGGATGAATTGCCTCAACTGATCAATGTCATCAAAGGCGACATGAGCCTGGTGGGGCCTCGTCCGATCGTTCGATCCGAGCTGAATCGTTACGGTGCGGATGCGGGTTATTACCTCATGGTGCGCCCGGGCATGACCGGTTTGTGGCAGGTGAGCGGGCGCAGTGATGTTGAATACGATAAACGGGTGTACCTGGATACCTGGTATGTCAAGAACTGGTCAATTGGCTATGACCTGGTCATTCTTGTTAAAACATTTCGTGTTGTTTTCATGAGAAGTGGTGCTTACTAAGTGCTGATTTTAGGCGTGTTGCAAGAGGGTGTTAGCGCACACGGCATTCTGATCCTGATCGTTATAATTAACACGTTTTCAGGCTCAATATTCGAGCATTCAAAGATCGGCGAAACCGATTTTTAGCATCTCCCCCTCTATGCTCTATTTGTTGATCAAACGCCTTTATCACAGACTCCCTTTATCGCCAGGCATGCGGTATCGCATAGGGCTTTACAAAAAGAAGCTGCTTCGCTTTTTTAGACGATCCGCGATCGATGTGATCCACGATGTCGTGCACCTGCCTGTGCAATCATCTGCCGATCAGGGGCAAAGCCCCATTTCTCAAGAAAAGCAGTCACGGTGGAGCGTGGCACCCGAGGCCGGCAAAAGGGACTATGTTTTTTTTGGCGTGATCGACTGGCATTTTCGTCACCAAAGACCCCAGCAGCTGGCGCAATCCATCGCTCAACAAGGGCACCGCGTTTTTTATGTGAGTGTCAACTTCGTGGATTCGGCATCCCCTGGCTTTGAAGTCGAACCGTTGCATGACAGCTTGCCGCTGTACCAGGTTTTTTTCCATCTTCCCGGTCCTCACAGCATTTATGCAGGGGCTCCAGAACCCCAAGTCCTGCAGCAGTTACGTGAGGGACAGCGTGCGCTTTGGCAGACCTGTCAGATTCGTCATGCCGTTCACGTCGTTCAGCACCCCTACTGGTATGGCTTGGCCAGCTTTGTGCCTCCTGCCCTGCTTGTGTATGACTGCATGGACTTTCATGCTGGCTTTTCCAATAACGGGCAAAGTCATGAATCGGTCGAGTTGCAATTGCTTAAATTGGCCGATCTCACCATTGTCACGTCCGACTTTTTAGTGGATTTTGCACAAGAGGCCGGCGCTAAAAAAGTGGCACTGATTCGTAACGCCGGTGAGTTTGACCATTTTCACCAAGCGCTCGCACAGGCCGATCACGTCCGTCAAACCCCGGTCATCGGTTATTACGGCGCGATTGCAGAGTGGTTCGACCCGCAAATCATTGAAGCCTTGTCGCGCAACTTCCCACATGCCCAGATTGAACTCATTGGTGATGACAGTGCCCAAGTTCAAACCCGGCTTCGGCATTGCCGCAACGTGCGGTTCCATGGTGAAAAACCTTATGCTGAATTGCCCCAATGGCTGCGTCGGTTTGATGTGTGTCTGATTCCTTTCCAGATCAATCCACTCACGCTGGCCACCAACCCTGTCAAAGTTTACGAATACCTCAGTGCGGGCAAGCCCGTGGTGGGGTCAGATCTGCCCGAGTTGGCGCAATTCGGAGACCTGGTTTACCGTGCGACCACCACCGATGAGTTCGTTCACCAAGTGGGGCAAGCGTTGGCAGAGACAGGCCAGCAAGCGCAAGACCTTTGCGCACGCCGTATCGAGTTTGCAAAGGGGCAAACCTGGCACCAGCGCGCGCAGGCGTTGCTCGCCGCGATCGGGGACGAAAAGCTTGAACCCCTCACCAGTGTTGTTGTCGTGAGCTACAACCAATGGCACCTGACAGAGCGTTGCCTTCAAAGCATTGCCGACCATTCCGATACACAAGCGATGGAAGTCATTGTGGTGGACAACGCTTCCGCAGACGACACACCGCAACGGCTGCAAGCGTGGGCAGAGCAAGACCCACAACGTCGGAAAATTGTGTTGAATCAAGACAACCGTGGTTTTGGCCCTGCCGTCAACCAGGGGCTGGCCATGGCTGCAGGGGATTACCTGATCATCCTCAACAACGACATCATTGTGGGACCGGGTTGGGCCCGCGGTTTGCGTCGACATCTTGAGGCTGATCCCCAACTGGGCATTCTCTGTCCGGTGACCAACAACATCGGCAATGAAGCGCAGGTGGCGCTCCGTGGTCACAGCCCTGCTGAAGTTTTTGAATCAGCGCGTCATTACAACCTTGGCAAAGTCGGCAAACTGCTACCCCTGTCCATTGCTGCCTTCTTTTGCGTCATGATCCCGCGCCGGGTCTATGCCCAACTGGGTGGGTTGGATGAGCAATTTGTGCCGGGATTCTTTGAAGACGATGACTACTGCCTGCGAATCAAAGCCCTGGGCCTGACCATTGGTTGTGCAGAAGACGTCTTTGTGTACCACGAACTCTCGGCTTCCTTTGACAAGGTGGGCGTGGCCCGCAGACAAGCCATCTTTGAGCGCAACAAAGCGCTCTTTGAGAAAAAGTGGGGTACCTGGCAACCCCATGTTTATCGCGCAGAAAGCTTGCACTGAACCATGCTGGGCATATCTCCAAAAAAGCTGATGGTCATCATCGGTACCCGACCTGAAGCCATCAAACTTGCCCCTGTGGTGGACGCCATTGTGCGCAGTGACTGGGCTGAATGTGAGCTGGTGCTGACGGGGCAGCACAAGGAGCTGCTTGAGCCGCTGATTGAGCGGTTTGGACTCAAGGTCCATCACAACCTGAACGTCATGCGGGACAACCAGACCCTTGCCCACGTCACCGCCAGAATTTTGCAGGGCATGGATGACCTGCTCAGCGTCAGTCAGCCCGATGCCGTGATCGGACAAGGTGATACCGCCAGTGTCATGGCGGGCAGCATGGCCAGTTTTTTCAAGAGAATTCCTTTTGCCCACGTCGAGGCGGGATTGCGTACGGGCAACATTGCCTTGCCATTTCCGGAAGAACTCAACCGCGTTCTGACCAGCCACATGACGCGCTGGCACTTTGCACCCACCGAGGCGGCCAAAAACAACCTGTTGCGTGAGGCTTATTCAGAAAAAGACATCTGGGTGACGGGCAATACCGTCATCGATGCGCTCAACATGATGCTCACGCAGCCGCCGTTGCCGCTGCCTGTTCGGCAAGGACGACCGTTTGTCCTCATCACGGCACATCGCCGAGAGAATCTGGGCGAACCCATGCGGCAGATTTGCGATGCCATCTTGCAACTTGCACAGCAAAATCCTGACATGGATTTCATCTATCCCGTACATCCCAACCCGGGTGTGCGACAGGTTGTGTTCCAGGCTTTGCAAAACCTGAGCAATGTCCAACTCATTGAGCCATGCGATTACCCGGTTTTCTGTCAACTCATGAGTCAGGCCCGACTCATTCTCAGTGACTCCGGTGGTGTTCAGGAAGAAGCGCCGGCACTGGGTAAGCCTGTGCTCGTGTTGCGCGAGGAAACTGAACGCCCAGAAGCGGTTGATTTGGGTTGCAACATGCTGGTTGGCACCGACACCCAGCGCATCGTGCAGGCCGCACAAAAATTGCTGCACGACCGCGACGCTTATCAGCGCATGGCCACCGCAGGGTCGCCTTATGGTGACGGCAAAGCCAGCGAACGCATTCTTGATGTATTGCGCCAGTCATTGCAAAGCCAGTGACATCAGCGTGCCATGAAACGCGCCAGTCCTGAGCGTCTGCTCTACCTCAGTCCATCACCGCTGAGCAGTTTTGCACAACGGCCGCACCATTTTGTGCACTGGTTTCACCAGCGTTTTGATGCCCCGGTCTTCTGGATTGATCCTGGCCCGTCCAGGTTGCCCCGTGCCAGTGATTGGCCGCGACTGGTTCGGTACATGCGCCGCATCAGCGACAGGATGAAAGGTCGCACGCCGCCACCCGCATTGGGTCCCGTCTGGCGTCACGAAGCATGGCTCAGCCATGTCACCGCGCAAGTTTTGCCGCTTGAGCCTTTTGCCTTGGGGCGACGCATCAACCAGTTGCTTTGGCACAGCTTGTTCCAGCGTACGGATGCATTTGTCAATCCCGATACGGTGCTCGTCATGGGCAAACCCTGCGCCCTTTCTTTGGCGCTGTTAAAACGCTATCCGCAAAACCATTGCGTCTTTGATGCCATGGATTACATGCCGGGTTTTTGCACCGGTGTTTCGCGCCAATGGATGGTCCAGGCCGAGACACAGCTGGCCCGACAGTCGCATGCCATCTGGGCTTCATCGCATGCACTGGCCCACGGTCATGCGCAGCAAGCCGGCAAAGTCAGCCTGGTTCTCAACGCACTCACGACACCGCCCGACCAAACCTTGGTCACGCGGGCCATCCGGTCTGTTCCGGTGCTGGGTTATCTGGGGGTGATTGATCGTTGGTTTGACTGGGCATTGGTGAACAACATGGCCCGGCAGCACCCTGAAGTCCTGATCAGGCTCATTGGCCCCATTCACTGTGCGCCACCCATGGCGCTGCCAGCCAACGTGCAGTGCCTGCCGCCGGTGCCGCAACACCAAGTCTATGAGGCCATGAGCAGCTTCGATGTCGGGTTGATCCCTTTTGCCCTCAATGACGTCACACGTTACGTTGATCCGGTCAAATACTATGAATACCGGGCACTGGGCTTGCCCGTGCTGAGCACCCGATTTGGTGAAATGGCCCACCGCAGTGCGGGCGATGGCGTTTACTTTTGGGATCAGCTTCAAAACGCAGAGATCGGTCTGTCGTTTTTGCTCAAGGCCCGGGCAGACGAACAAGAGCGACAGACTTTTTGTGCAAACAACACATGGGCACAGCGGTTTGACGCCCACGCCCACACACTGGTTGCAAAGCGCTGAAGCCTTGTTCAGTTCGAAGCCGCAGGGCTCGGGCTTGACCACTCACCCGACAGCACCCAGTAACCCTGGTCATGTCCTTCACGGTGCATTTGCACATGTGCCACCGGATCAATCCACTGATAGACGTGCACATCTTTTTCGCACATCAGATACGCGCCAATTCGGTAACGCCCTTTGTTCAAGGGCAGGTTGGGCACACGGATTTGGGCCACGCCCTCACCTGTTGCGTTGCGCGCCATCACCAAGCCCTGACTCGTCGCGAAATGCGTTGCCAAAATCCTGCCGCCGTCAGAAGAAATGACCAGCCCGGCAGAAGGGCAGGGTAGTTGGGGGTCGCTGCTGAAAGCGATCCGCATTTCCAGGCAAGACAGGCCTGAGTTGCCATACAACTCCTGCCCCACCTGACCATCCATGGCCACCTCGACCGAACGGATGCGGGCAAAACCCACGGGATGCGCAGCAGGTACAGGCAGGACCGACTCCAGTGGACTGGCGGCCTGTTCGGACGACGCGTCTGCCACCGCAGGCGGAGAGGGTTGATTCAAATCATCCAGAAACTCCTGGTACTTTGACAACACATCGGTGACTTGACCCAACGCACGAACCTTGCCCTGATGCAACCAAAGCGCCTTGTCGCAAAACACCTCGATGTGAAACAGCACATGCGAACAAAACAGCACCGTGGCACCACCCTCTTTGATCTGCATGATCCGGTCAAATGACTTGCGCGCAAAAGCACCATCGCCCACAGACAACGCCTCATCCACAATCAACACATCCGCATCGACGCTCGTGGCAATTGAAAACGCAAGACGCGTGTGCATGCCGCTGGAATACGTCTTCACAGGCTGGTCAATGTGCTGACCGATGTCCGCAAAGTCAATGATGTCTTGCAACCGCGCATCGATTTCGGCGCGGCTCAAGCCCAACACTGCAGCGTTCAGGTAAATGTTTTCCCGGCCGGTGAATTCAGGGTTAAAGCCCGATCCGAGCTCCAGCAAGGCTGCCACCCGGCCACGCGTTTCGATCTTGCCGTGGCTTGGCGCAATCGTGCCAGCAATCAACTGCAGCAAAGTGGATTTGCCTGCGCCATTGACCCCCACAATGCCCAGCACCTGACCCCGCAACAAGTCGAAACTGACCCCCTCGAGTGCCACAAAATCATTGTGAAGCTTCTTGCGGTTACCCCACACGAACTGCCACAACCGGTCTGCCGGGCGAGCGTAAAGGCGATAAGACTTCCCGAGAGACGCAGCGCGGATCACCAAATCAGAGGACATCGGCAAAGCCTTTTTGGATGCGGAAAAAGATGAAAAAAGACAAAGCCGCAAAAGCCAGTGCGACCAAAAAATGTCCACTCCAGACGTCGATGGCAGGCCATTGTCCACCCAGCAAAAGTGAGCGCAAAGTCTCGGCACCCCACGTGATCGGATTCAATGCAAACGCGTTACGCAATGATGCTGGCACAGCAGACAAGGGGTAAAAAATAGGGGTCAGAAACATCAGCAAACTGCTCACGGCGGGCATCACCTGGCCGATGTCACGCACATAAACCCCCAAAGATGACAACAGCACCGAGGCGCCCAAGCCATACAACAGCAAAGGCAACAAAATCAACGGCACCAGCAAAGCCTGAGGCAAGGTGATGAGCGGGCTGATGCCTGTGGCAGTGGCCAGCACAGCAATGGTTCCCGTGCCCACCACCACATGCACCAAGGCAGCGCCTGTGGTCACCGCGGGCAGCAAGGGCAGTGGAAAGCGCACCTTGGTCACCAGATTGGGTTGTGACAGCACGGCAACAGGGGAGCGGCTCAGAATTTCGGCCACAAAATTGAAGACAGCCAACCCTGCAAACACATTCAGGGCATAAACCAGTGCCCCGTTTTCAGCCGGTGCTGAAGTGCTCGCCAAAGCGGGCCAACGCATGTGCATGAACTCATAAAAAATCAGAGTGAACACCACGATCTGAACCGCGGGCTGCAAAATCGGCCAAAGCATGCCCAGCAAAGACCCTCTGTAACGACCTGCCACCTCACGTTGCAGCCATTGCCAGTAAAGAAACACCAGATTTTTCATCATCGCATTTTAAAGGCGGGCCTGAGCCGGGCAGAGGCACTGACAGGCCCAAGCCGTCATGGCCTGATCAAGCTTGAACGGGTGTTGGTTCACAGACCGCCAAGGCAATCCACATAAAATGAAACAAGTGCCGTGCCAGCACCTGCAAGCTGGCTGGCCGATGTGAACACACCCATGCAAGACAAAGACACCGAGCTGAACTATTACCCCAAGTCATGGCTGTCACTCCAGGGGGCCGGTCCGGTGCTGTGCATCGCCCCCCACCCGGACGATGAGGTGCTCGGTTGTGGCGGGGTGCTCATGTTGCTGGCCCGCCAAGGGGCGCATGTTCAAAGCCTCATCCTGACGCGTGGTGACAAAGCTCCAGGCACAGCCAGCCAGGCGAATGCAGCAGCACGACTTCAGGAATCCATCGCAGCCGCCCGCATCATGGGCACCTTGCCGCCGCAGTGTCTCGATTTCAAGGACCGGGAGCTTTGCTACAGCGAACCACTGATCAACGCCATCCTTCAGGGCCTGCAACGTCTTCCGCCTGCCAGGACCGGTGAGTCCGCATGGCTGTTCTTGCCCTCGCTGTCCGAGCCCCACCCGGACCATCAGGCGGCAGCTTTGGCCGGCATGGCGGCAGCCCAGCGCTGGGGTCAGCCCGTGACTGTCCTGTTTTATGAGGTCGGGGCACCCATGCACCCCAATACCTACCTCGACATCACACAGGTGGCCGAACAAAAATGGCAAGCAGTGGCCCAATTCACATCGCAGCTGGGGCTCGAAAATTACGACAGCCACAGCCGTGCCATGGCCACCCTGCGCGCCTTTGGCAAGACGACCGACTGCACGGCAGCTGAAGCTTTTTTCCAGGTCGACATGGATGCTGTCGCCCGTTCCGGGCCCTTGGCTGCCTTGCCTCAATGGCCATGGGTGCGTTCGCGGCTGCAACTGGCCAACAGCCCGCAAGACCTGCCGCTGGTCAGCGTGCTCATCCGCAGCATGGACCGTCCCAGCCTGGCACAAGCCCTGGCCAGCGTGTCGCAGCAAACCTATCCGCACATCGAAGTGGTCGTCATCAATGCCACAGGGCGCACGCACACCCCTGTGAGCGATGTGCTCGAATCGCAGCCCGTGCGGCTCATTCATGCTGACGGGCCAGCTCGATTCGGTCGAGCTGCAGCCGCCAATGAAGCCCTGAGCCACGCCCAAGGCAGTCTGGCTTTGTTTCTGGATGACGATGACCTCATCGCGCCGGATCACCTGCAGCGGCTGGTGCAAGCACTGCACCATGACAGGCAAGCGGTGGCCGCCTACAGTGGTACGCGCGTGGTCAATGCCCAAGGGCAAACCCTTCGCGAATACGACATTCCATGGGCCAGCCAGCGGCTCAAGGGCATCAACTTCTTGCCCATTCATGCCGTGCTTTTTCGCATGCAAGAGGTTCGTGACCATGGGCTGCGCTTTGACCCCGAGTTGCCCGTGCTCGAAGACTGGGACTTCTGGCGTCAATTGGGTCAAGATAGGCCCT
>JACCEE011756080.1_pt1 | contig 30108 bp, 21 predicted proteins | sample 7449931 | NCBI WGS metagenome assembly JACCEE01 (sample SAMN15323457, study PRJNA562643) | freshwater metagenome | isolation source: river surface water | place: USA:Blue River Watershed | collected 2017-08-19 | reverse complement strand
CTTATTGGTCATGCACTTTATTTTACTGTGGGGAACGCTTTTTATGATTATCACCGGCTTTGCCCTATATGGTGAAGGCGCGGGACAAGGCAGTTGGCAACACGCTTTATTTAGCAGTTGGGTGATTCCACTGTTTGGACAAAGCCAAGACGTGCATAGCTGGCATCATCTCATCATGTGGGTCATTATCTGTTTTGTCATTGTGCATATTTATGTCGCCATTCGTGAAGATAAACTGTCAGGACAAAGTATTTTAAGCACCATGAAAACCGGCTGGCGCACCTTCAAAGATGACGCGCCCTGCGATGACTAAGGTTTTACTGCTCGGCATCGGTAATCTGCTGTGGGCAGATGAAGGTTTTGGTGTGCGCGTCATCGAAACCTTGTTAAAAAACTACACTTTCCCCGACCACGTCACCGTGCTGGACGGTGGTACACAAGGCATGTACTTAGTGCAGCACATTCAAGACTGCGATCTGTTAATCGTTTTCGATGCGATAGATTTCGCGCTTCCCCCTGGCAGTTTAAAGCTGATTCACAATGAAGACGTGCCTGCATTTTTGGGCGCGAAAAAGATGAGTTTGCATCAAACCGGCTTTCAAGAAGTTCTGGCAATGGCGCAAATGCTAGAGCAATATCCTCAGCATTTATTATTAATCGGTGTGCAACCGGTTGAATTAGAAGATTACGGTGGCAGTTTGCGTCCGCAAGTGAAAGCGCAAATTCAACCGGCGATTGAGTGTGCTTTGCAGTATTTAGCAGAATTTAATATTTGTATTAGTCCTATCGAACCAGATACTAATGTCACTCTTACTGATCCAATGCTTGATATGCAACGTTACGAAGCGGAACGTCCTGCGGAAGCGGTGGCTTGTCGGGTCGGTGATGAGCGCGTGGTATTTGCACCGGATGTAAAAATTATTCCGCCGTCCAGTGTAGAAGGGGCGATTCCAATCAATTATGTAACTAATTCAATTGGTTAAACGCCCATCTAATTCAAATAACAGAATTTTACAAAAACGTCAGTTTTTTTGGCTGGTTCCTAATACGGCAATTGACATTTTTTTAACAATATCTTCAATCATACCAACAAATAAATTCAAAATTCTATATACCAAGGATGAAGAAAAACCACCCAAGAGTGAAAGTGTTGGTTTTCCAAGTCCGCCTAAAGCTTTGGGGTCAATAGGAATTAAACTGGCTAAAATCAAACCTGCCATCACACCGACCAATAGCCGTATCCAATAAGAAGCGGCATATTTGGGATCAAAAACTCCTTCTGTAATATAACTATTGGCTTGGAATAAGGCTGAAAAACATGCCCCTAAACTGGCTGAAAAAACAAAGAACAGTAAATTAGTCAGTAATATAAGCCCATCAGATTGAAAAATATCGCCACCTTTTTCAGAAATATACGGTGATAAAGCCGTGCCAATAAAACCCACTAAGGAGAAAAATGCCACGAGCATTAAATAACGTAATAACGGCACCGGACTTATCCATGAAAACGTGCTTTTTTTCGCAAAAGTCGGATCAAGCAACAACACTGCACGCGGCGTTGCAGGCGCAATGATTTGACTTAATAAATCATGCACTTCGACTAATTTCACTAAATCTAATGACGCATCGGGTTTAAAAACATAAGTTTCTGCCAAACGTCGTTTTTCTTTTTCACGTTCTTCATATTCCACACTAAATGCTTCAACAACTGGATAAATATGGTCAGGTAATTCAAATCTACCTGCTGACATAGTATGGCGTATCATGGATTTTACTTCGATTAAAAACAAATCTCTCACTTGCGTGGCCGAACTTCCATCATAGGTTAATAATTCTAACGCCATGGGTTTAACAGGTTTTTCAGCTTGCCTAGAGACTACCGAATCGGCGGCTAAAGCTGTTGTTGATGTATTTTCTTTAATTTCCATTGTATACCCCTTTATTTAATAATATGCGGCTAGACAAATTATTTAAGCTTTAAGTGCAGTTAAATACAAGCAGTCCCCTAGCATAAAATGCGTGTTCAACTTAAAATGCAGACAAATATTGGTATTGAATTTGCTCAATACTCTCTACGACCTTAACTCTATATGGACTCCTGAATGACTGATTATAAACTAACTCACCTAAAACAACTTGAAGCCGAAAGTATCCATATTATCCGTGAAGTGGCGGCTGAATTTGAAAAACCAGTCATGTTGTACTCAATCGGCAAAGATTCTGCCGTCATGTTACATTTAACCTTAAAAGCTTTTTATCCGGGCAAACCCCCGTTTCCATTGCTACATGTTGACACTACTTGGAAGTTTAAAGAGATGATTGTGTTTCGCGACCAGATAATTAAGGATTTAGGCTGGGATTTGCTAGTCTATATTAACCAAGACGGCGTAGAACAAGGTATAGGTCCTTTCACGCATGGAAGCAAAAAGCATACCGATGTTATGAAAACCGATGCGCTAAAACAAGCCTTAGATAAATATAAATTCGATGCGGCTTTTGGCGGAGCGCGACGTGATGAAGAAAAGTCGCGTGCTAAAGAGCGAGTTTATTCATTTCGTGATAAAAATCACCGTTGGGATCCTAAAAATCAGCGTCCTGAATTATGGAATATTTACAATGGCAAAATTGACAAAGGCGAAAGCATCCGCGTCTTCCCGTTATCTAATTGGACGGAATTGGATATTTGGCAATACATTCATTTAGAAAATATTCCGATTGTGCCGCTGTATTTTGCTAAAGAGCGTCCGGTAGTCAATCGTGATGGCATGTTGATTATGGTCGATGATGACCGGATGCCGATTGGTGAACACGAAAAAGTGGAAATAAAAATGGTACGCTTCCGTACGTTGGGTTGCTATCCTTTGACAGGTGCGGTGGAATCTTCTGCAACCACGTTACCGGAAATTATTCAGGAAATGCTGTTGACTACCACTTCTGAGCGGCAAGGGCGTTTAATTGACCATGACCAAGCGGGGTCAATGGAGCAGAAAAAGCGCGAAGGATATTTTTAAGAATGGCAAGCGCAGAAGAATATGAAAAAAGAATTCAAGCTCATGATGATTGGGATAAGTTGACGATACTCTGGCAAGATATTCAAGATAACAATACGCCTGATTGGGCAGATGGAAAAGCGTTGGAATATTTTATTTTGCGCTGTTTTGAGAAAGAAGGCGCAGAAGTCCGTTATCCTTACTCTGTGAGTAATGTTGAGCAAATTGACGGTATTATTTATATCGAAAATATTGCTTGCGTTATTGAATGTAAAGATGAAACAAAAGAAAAATCTCTACCATTGAATTTTGAACCTATTGCAAAATTAAGAAGTCAACTTATGCGTCGCCCCTCCTCTGTGATTGGTAGTATTTTCAGCCGAAGGGGGTTTAGCATACCCGCAATGAGTTTACTAAATACTATTCAACCTCAAACCATTTTACTGTGGGAAAACTCAGAAATAGATTACTGTCTAAAAAACAAAATGTTTTGCACTGTACTCCTTAAAAAGTATCGTGCAGAAATTGAATATGGCGGATATAGTAGATATAACGCCTCATTCGATACCGATGGAGAAGATGAATGATTAAACGTTATTTTGTTGTTGAAGGAAACAACGATGAATCTATTTTATTAAAACTAGTGCCAAAAGAACTCTTAAAAGATAGTCGAATCATTGTTGCAGGTGGGTATAGTGCTGCTTTGTCGGGGATTCAAACCTTATTCACGCGAAACTCTCTCCCTATTTATTTCTTTTTTGATGCCGATTTACCTACTTCTGAAGAATCTGAAGATAAAGAATTATTTGCTCGTAATTATTTAAAACCCTTACTTAATAATGAGCTGCATTTTTTTTCGTTCAAACCTGAAATTGAAATTTTATTTTTTTATAAAAAGGAGTTGCTCGAAAAAATATTTAGTTGTTCTATTAGTGATGAAAAGTGGCAAGCAGGAAAAATGCAACCTAAGAAGGTATTAATAGAATTAACAGGCAATGGTGATATAACGACACTGCTTTATAAATTAACCCCTGAAATTATTGAGCAATTACAAGAAAATCCCGCCCTAAAAGAAATTATTGAAAAATTATCTTCACTTGATTTAGCAACTACTACAGCCTAAAAATTATGTCCCACCAATCCGATTTAATCAGCACCGATATAAACGCTTATTTAGCCCAACATGAGCGCAAAGAACTGTTACGTTTTTTAACCTGCGGCAACGTTGACGACGGCAAAAGCACCCTCATTGGGCGTTTGCTGCACGATTCAAAAATGATTTACGAAGACCAACTCGCCGCCGTGCAAGCCGACAGCGTCAAATCCGGCACCACCGGCGCAGGCAAAATTGACCTTGCGTTATTAGTGGACGGCTTGCAAGCCGAACGCGAACAAGGCATCACCATTGACGTGGCTTATCGCTATTTCTCCACCTCCAATCGCAAATTTATCATCGCCGACACCCCAGGACACGAACAATACACCCGCAACATGGCAACCGGCGCGTCCACTTGCGACTTGGCAGTCATTTTGATTGACGCGCGTTATGGCGTACAAACCCAAACCAAACGCCACAGTTTTATCGCCTCATTATTAGGTTTAAAACACGTCATCGTTGCGATTAACAAAATGGATTTAGTCGATTACAGTGAAGCGACTTACACAAAAATCAAACAAGATTATTTGAATTTCGTTGAACGGTTGGACATTAAAGACATTCACTTTATTCCGATGTCCGCTTTAGATGGCGACAACGTCGTGAACAAAAGTGAAAACATGCCGTGGTATACCGGTAAATCGATGATGGAAACCTTGGAAACCATCGAAATCGCCAGTGACCACAATTTTGTCGATGCACGCTTCCCCGTGCAGTATGTGAATCGTCCGAATCTGGATTTTCGCGGTTTTTGTGGCACGATTGCTTCCGGCGTATTCCACAAAGGCGATGCAATTACCGCCTTACCGTCTGGTAAAACCAGCACCATTAAATCTATCGTGACTTACGATGGTGAATTAGAAAAAGCCTTTCCACCGATGGCGGTGACATTCACGTTAACCAGTGAAATCGACATCAGTCGCGGCGATGTGATTGTTAGCCGTGGCAGTGAACCCATGATTGCTGATTCTTTCAAGGCTTCGATTGTTTGGATGGCAGAAAAAGCCATGACACCCGGTCGTCAATACACCATTAAACTCGCCACGCGCAGTGTATCCGGTTCAATTTCGACCATTCACCACCGCATTGATGTGAATACCTTAGAACATCACGACGCGAATGAATTGAAATTAAATGAAATCGGTTCTTGCAGTGTCTCAGTGAACGCGCCGGTGGTATTTGATGCCTATAAGAAAAGCAAAGGCACTGGCTCATTTATTGTGATTGACCGTTTAAGCAATGTCACGGTTGGCGCGGGAATGATTACTGGGGTCACTGATGACAGTGATTTAAAACCAGTTAGTGCTGAAGAACGTGCTGCTCGTTTTAGCCAAATCGCCATCACGATTTCCCTAAATGGAACAAATGCCCAACAAAGTGCTTATCAATTAGAAAGGTATTTATTTGATAATGGCCATGCCGCTACGATTTTAGAAACTTTTAATCCATTATTTATTCCAATTATTAAAACTGCCGGTTTAATTTGTATTTTAATAAATAGCGAAAATCACCATACGGATATGAGTTTTGATTGTAATACGCAACCACTAGATACTATTTGTAGCCAATTAAAAGCTGCAAAAATCATTTATTAATCATATTGCTTATGTTGAAACCTGACAAACTACCAATCATTGTCAGGTTTTTTTATGCCTAATCTTTTTTAATTGTTTAACTTTTACTGACATTGATAATCATCCCGATAGGTTTTGCCATGCGAATCGTTATAACATTGTTTTTAGTTTTTATATACAATCTACAAGTATTGGCAAATCCAATTGACATCCATACTATAAATATGGATTCACCTATTCCTTTGGATAATACAATTCACACAGGTGTGTTAAAAAACGGTTTAACTTATTATATTAAAAAAAACACCATGCCTGAAAAACGCATGGAATTGCGTCTTGTTATTAAAGCCGGCGCAATGAATGAAGATGCTGATCAAAATGGATTAGCACATTTTGTTGAACATATGTTATTTAATGGTACAACCCATTTCCCTAAAAATAAATTAATTCACGATTTAGAAAAAATAGGCGTGCGTTTTGGCGCGGATTTAAATGCGTATACCAGTGAAGATCATACTGTTTATCAATTACCGATTGCGACTGATAAACCAGAACTTATTCATTTAGGGCTACAAATACTCGCCGATTGGGCAGGACGAGCCATATTTGATCCGAAAGAAATAGATAAAGAACGGGGCGTAATTTTAGAAGAATGGCGTTCTAATCAGGGTGTAGAAATGCGAGCTAATAAAATTCACCGCCAATTCTTTTATTACGGCTCTAAATTAGCCACCCATGATGTTATTGGCACAGATGCTGTGATTCAACACGCGCCTTATGCTGCAATTAGTCGTTTCTATAAAGATTGGTATCGTCCGGATTTAATGGCGGTGATTGCAGTAGGTGATTTTGATGTAGCTGCGATTGAAAAACTTATTCAAACACAATTTGCCTATTTAAAAATGCCAGATAAACCACGGCAATTAATTGGCAATGATATTGATATACAAGCCAATAAAACACCGCTTATTTCTACCTATACTGACAATGAACAAACCTCGACAACCGCTACAATCCTGTATAAAAAACCGGCGGGTAATCAAATAACTTTTAGATATTTTCACAATAACTTTATTCATAACATGATTGCTAGCATGATGAATGAACGTATTGAAGCATTATTAGAAAAAACAGACTCACCATTACAAATCGGCGGTATTAATTATGGATTATTATTTCGCCATACTGATATGGTTAACTTATTTATGATTCCTAAGACTGAACATTTTATGGCTGGCTATAAAATGTTCTTAAGCGAAGTTTTTCGGGCAGCACAAACAGGTTTTACACAAGGCGAATACACACGTGCTAAAGCAACTTTATTAAATCATTTAGAAGCTGAATATCACAATCGTGATAAATCCAATTCCGCACAATTTGCAGATGAATATATCCGGCATTTTGTTCATAATGAATCTTTACCCGGTATTGAAAATGAATACCGTTATGTTGAACAATTAGCTAAAACGACATCGCTACAAAGCATAAATAATACCCTTAAAAACGATATAACTGATGACAATATAGTAATGGCGATAACCGCTGTTAAAAAAGCGTATAATCAGTTACCGGAAAAAACCGAATTATTAAAAACTTATCAGACATTAAAAAATAGTCATTACAGTGCATTTAAAGATGAGTTCACGCATAAACGATTATTTGATAAACAATTAACACCGGGTACGCTGGTTAAAACCTCTGAAATAAAAGCATTAGGGCTACATGAATTTATTTTATCCAATGGCATTAAGGTAATTGTTAAAACAACTCCGTTTAATGAAAAAGAAATTTTATTACATGCTTTTAGTCAAGGGGGCAGTTCGTTAGTGCCAATAAAAGATTATTTAAATGCAGAATATGCGGCTAATATTATTAGTGCTAGCGGTATTGCAGACTTTGATCAACTGACGTTAAATAAATTATTGGCTGGAAAAAATGTTACGCTTACGCCGTATATTAAGCCATTAACTGAAGGCATAAATGGCGAATCAACGCCTAAAGATATTGAAACTTTATTTGAATTATTGCATCTGTATTTTACCGCGCCGCGCAAAGATAAAAAAGCTTTCGCAGCTTTTATTTCACACCAAAAACAATGGGTTGAAGATTTTAAGCGTAATCCAGAAAGTGAGTTTTATGAAGTCAGCCATTATATTATGTCGGGAAATGATCCACGCAATAAACCGATTACTCAGCAAATGATTGCGCATTTAAATTTAGATGCCGCTTATAAAATTTATCAACAGCGTTTTGCCGATCCAAGTGATTTTACTTTTGTATTTGTAGGAAATATTGATCTGGAAAAATTTAAAGGGTTGTTAATTAAATATGTAGCGTCATTACCGACACAAGGAACCAAAGAAAGTTTTAAAAACGTATTTCGTGATTCACCAAAACAGGCTATTGCGCGTAATTTTTATCACGGTAAAGAAAATAAGGCTCAGGTTAAATTAATTCTGAATGGAAAATTTACTTATAATCCGCAGACTATTTATGTTGCAGAAGCGTTAACGTCTATTTTAAACTATCGTTTAACTAATGAAATTCGCGAGGAAAAATCAGCAGTTTATTCGATTAATGCAGATTTTTTACCGATTCATTATCCCAATCCTGAATATGAATTTGAAATTAATTTTGAGGCTGACCCGCGTAAAGTTAACGCTTTAATTACCAGTATTAAAGCGATTTTACAAGATTTAGCAATACATTTACCTACTGCGGAAGAATTACAGAAAGTTAAACAAGCCGATCAACGACAATATGAAGTGAATTTAAAACAAAATCAGTATTGGCACAATAAAATTGTCATGGCTTATTTTCATAAAACGGATGTGAATGCAATATTGCATTATCCAGAGTTTATTAAACATTTAACCGCAATAGATATTAAAACCGCCGCGCATACGTATTTTAATAGTGCGGGGTTAAAACAATTTGTTTTGTATCCGCATAAAAAATCATATATGGCTAAATAGGACAAAGCTTGTTTTTAGTTAAGGCTGGTTTCCCAAATAGGCAATAGGGTTTCACATAACGCAATAAAGTCCGCGTTTAAGTATTCTTCTGCGCTTTGGCTACCGCGATAAAGCTGTTGTAGTTCTAATTGATACGGTTGTTCTAATGCCTGTAGCCACCCTTGACTGGCAACTTCAAATGCGGATTTGCTGGTGCGACTACTGTTTTTTAGTAGCCAAGCTTGTTTAAGGTAATCTAATACGCTGTCGGGGAATAAAGTTGCTGGTTGCTGCTGACCTTTATTATATAAATCAATAAGTTGTATCAGCAAGGTAGAGTCGGTCAAAGTAGGTGAGAACACTAAATGGTAGTCTGTGCTGAGTAAATGCGTTGTTTCTGGCTGCTGTTGATTGAGTAATAGATGGTGTAGCAAAGCGATAAAAAAATCTTTGCCTTTTAATCCTGCAAAGCGATAAAACAGGCTGCCGTGTTGATAGCGATGCTCTAATTTACCAACGATGCGCCATGAACCACATTGTCTATCTACTGCCAGCGGCGCAATTTTTTCACCTAGCGTTAGGGATTTTATTTGTTCAACAAATTCAATAAGTTGTGTTTGTGTTTGCACAAAGCTTAATTCCGCCATCACACCGGATAGCCATTTTCCTTGCGCCTGTAATTTTTTTAGACTGAAAGGTTGTTGATTCAGTAACGCTTCTATCCAGTCTTGATAAAGACTATATGCGTGTAATCCGTCAATACAAAAAGGTTCACGTTCCGGCGGTGTGGCGGCTAAAGGTTGTAAATATAAATTTAATTGGCGACGTAAAAAATAGCGTTGCGGATGCCGAAAAAAACTAAATAATTCAATAGTTTCAATTACATGTTCCTGCTTTGCCGGTATTGTACCTTGCCACCATAATGATGCGGGGCTTTTTTCAGCGGCTAACGCGACCGCGGTATCGCAAGCGGTTTTTGCATAGCTAAATAAACGTGGTGATTCGGCACTAAAATAACGGCGACTAAAAGCTTGTAACGGCTGGTTTATAATTATGTCTGATAGTTGATAGTCATGCGCCAAAACTTCAACTAATTCGCTGACCACCACCGCAGGGGGAATGATTTGATTTTGCGCTAACGATTGCCCTTGATAGGTGAGGATAAGTTGCTGTTGGGCTGCAAATAGCAGTTGTAGAAATTGCTGCCGTTGATCGCTACGGGGATTAAAATCAGTGCGCCGCGGAAACTGTGCGATTAAGTCAAAAGCAGGGGCGTGTTGGTTGCGTGGAAATTCGCCTTCGTTCATACCTAATACGATAATGACCTGAAAAGGTACGCCGCGCACGGCATTGATAGAGCAACAGGTTAATTGCCCCCGCAATAAACCGCTCGCGGCTGTTGACGTGGTGAGTTGATCGCTTAACCACGCTTTAATCACCGCTAACGTCAGCAGGTGTGGTTGGGGGGTAGTCAAAGTTTCGCTTAATTTTGCCAATAAAGCATACAGCGGCTGTTGGTCAAGCGGATTTAAGTGTGCAAATAGGTGTGTTGCATAATACCGACACTGCTCGCTCCAATCTGGTAAGGTATGCGGTTGTTGCAAGTCTCGACTGGCGGTAAACAGCAATTGCACAAAATCACACAATCCGCCCAGTGCTTGAGCGGCTGAACCTTCTAAATGTTTATAGGGTAAAATACCGGCGACAAAAGTATGCTCATCATTTACCGCATACCCCATTAATAAGCGTTCTAAACTGGCTTGCCAAGTATTTTCTTGTAACGGCGGCAACTCAAACTGTGACTTATGCGTAGCCGCTTGCCCCCAACGCACTTCGGTTTGCAGCAGCCAATGTTTTAAAATGCACACGTCATCGATGGATAAATCGAAACTGGGATAAATACTGGGATGTTCAAGTAATTCCAACACGGTTTGCCAACCAAAACGGCTGTCACACACGTTTAAAAACTGTAAAAAAGCCGTGCATACTGCCTGCCCGATTGGTAAGTGTGAACTGGCAATACTGTGTGGAATATCGTTTAAAACCGCTTGTAAATAAGGTGCGTAATCGTGAATATTCGGCGCAACAATAGCGATTTCATGCACTTGCAACTGCGGATGTTTTTCTAAGCTATCGAGCAGTTGATTTTTTGCCACTTCTACCTCACGCATCCGCGAATGGCAGGCATGAATACTAATTGAATCATCGCGCGGTAGCACGCGGCTAACCGGTAGCGATACACCTTGTGCTAAATCGTTTTGTAATTGCGCAAGCAATGTCGGGTGTGGTTTATTCAGATGAAGCGGATGAAGATTGTTGACAACATCGCTACCCAGTAAATTTTCTACGCTGTGCCAAAATGCGAATCCCTGCTGACCTAATCCAGTCAACAATGGATGTGGTGTTTTAGCGCGTACCAATGGGTTAAGCGTATAGATATGCAGTGGACAATGTAAGCTAAGTGCTTGTAAATAATGCAGAAAAATAGGTGATAACGTGGAAACAATTAATACAAATAAGCGTTCTGGAACGTGATAACGCAACTGTCCACGCGCTGTGTGTTGTAGTTTAGCAATTGCTGCTTGATGTGCAGACATCGCGTCCTCTAATGGCGCATCAGTAAGGATTTTTTGCCATAACGCTTGCTGCCAATGTTCAGACGGATGCTGGGTTTGTAACTGTTGTTGTTGCCAAGCCTGCAATAACTCAGGACGCGCCAGTTGATAATGCGCAAACAATCGAGTTAATACTTGTGCCAATTGATAGCGTTTCAACGGTAAATTATCGCCGCTTAAATACGCCTGCAAAGGCGCGAAAACCGCACCATCAAGTTCGCGTAATAACGCTTCTATTTGCCAAAGCCGTTCATCAGTAAACGGTGTTGTGTTTGTGGTTAAGTTGCGCGTTAACGTATGAAAAAATGCTTCGGGTAATGAAAACTGATAATTAGCAAACACGCCAAATTGTTGCGCCAATTGCTGTGCGAGCCAACGTTCCATCCCCACATTTTCGACTAAAAAATGCTCTCGACTAAATACCGAGGTCAACGGTTGTTGCTGCATAAGCGTCCGCATATGCGAAAAAATATCTTGTGCATCAAAGGCTTGGTAAAAGGTCAGCATTTTTTAGCGCGGTATTAATTTAGCTGACACTTAATTCTTTTAGCAAAGCGGTTTGTACCTGAAACAACGCTTCTCCCTCTTGCAACGCCAGTTGTTTATAACTTCCATCACTTTGTAATAGCCATGCTTGGGAATTATCGTGTAAATAATAATCCAAATCGTGCAGAATGCGATCATGCAGTTTTTTACTTTCAATCGGAAAACAGGTTTCCACGCGGCGAAACATATTTCGATTCATTAAATCCGCGCTGGCGCAATACACCTCCCAATCGCCATCATTCGCAAACGCATACACGCGTGTATGTTCTAAAAAACGTCCGACGATTGAGCGAACTTCAATATTTTCAGAAACCCCTTTAATACCCGGCCTTAAACAACAGACACCACGCACAATTAGCTTCACTTCCACGCCCACTTGCGAGGCACGATAAAGTGCCTGAATAGCCTGCTCTTCAACTATCGCATTGACTTTAATAATAATTTTTGCTGGTTTGCCTTGTTTAGCAAAATCAATTTCACGTTCAATTTTTTCAATTAACCCTTTGTGTAATGTAAAAGGCGATTGCAGCAACTTATGCAATTGTGTCACCTTACCTAAACTGGTCAACTGTACAAAAATCCGTCGCACATCTTCGCCTAATTCTTTATTACAAGAAAACAAGCCATAATCGGTATAAATTTGTGCTGTGCGCGGATGATAATTACCGGTTCCTAAATGCACATAATTACGCAGCGTTTTTCCCTCTTTGCGTAATACCAGACACATTTTGGCATGGGTTTTATAACCGACCACGCCAAACACCACATGCACCGCCGCTTCTTGTAATTTTGAGGCTAAATCAATATTTTCTTTTTCATCAAACCGGGCGCGTAATTCAATCACTACCGTTACCACTTTTCCTGCCAACGCAGCTTTAATCAAAGCACTGACAATCGGGGAATTCACGCCGGTACGGTATAAGGTTTGTTTAATCGCCAACACATCAGGGTCGGTCGCCGCTTGGCGGATAAACTCAACCACCGGCGCAAACGATTCATAGGGATGATGCAATAAAATATCTTGTTTTCTAATGGCGGCGAATAAATCTTTATTGCGGGTCAGTTGCGGCGGCGTTACCGGCTTAAAACTAGGGAATTTTAAATCAGGGCGGTCGATTAAATTATAAATTGCCTCCACACGATTTAAATTCACCGGCCCGTGCGCTAAAAATAAACGGTCTCTGGATAAATTAAACCGCGCTAATAAAAAATCAATGGTTTCATCCGGGCAATTACCGTCAATTTCTAAACGCACTTCATCGCCGTAATTACGCATTGCCAGCTCGCCTTCCACCGCGTGTAATAAATCATCAATCGCATCATCATCAACGAAAAAATCGCTGTTGCGCGTTACGCGAAATTGATGACACCCTTTAATAGTCATGCCGCTAAACAGTTCATTTACAAACGCATGAATAATGGAAGATAAAAACACGAAATGATGTTTTTCGCCGTTGGTAATCTCCGGCGGTAATTGCACAATGCGCGGTAAAGCGCGTGGAGCCTGTAAAATGGCTCGTCCACTGTTGCGTCCAAAGGCATCTTTACCGGTTAAGGAGATGATAAAGTTTAAGCTTTTATTCAAAATACGCGGAAACGGATGCGCCGAATCTAAGCCTACCGGGGTTAAAATCGGTAACAAGGCTTCGTTAAAATATTCCTCCAGCCATTGCCGCTGTTTATTAGTCCAATGGTCGCGGCGAATAAAATGAATATTTTGTTCTTTTAGCTGCGGAATGAGAATTTCGTTTAGCACTTTATATTGTTCAGCCACTAAATGATGCGATTTAATGTCAATTTGTGCTAATTGTTCAGCCGGTGTTAAACCGTCTGGTCCTCTAACATCGGGGTCAATATTCGCCATTTGTAACACACTGGCAACCCGCACTTCAAAAAACTCATCTAAATTAGAACAGGAAATGCACAAATAATTTAAGCGTTCCAACAAAGGGATATCGTCTTTTTTCGCTTGTGCTAATACCCGCGTATTAAACTCTAACAAACTTAATTCACGGTTGATATATAACTGCGGTTGATTAAGGGCGATGGTTTCCATGTTGCTCTGTTACTCATAACAAGGTTAAGTAGTGGGGGAAAAATCCCCCTGAATTCCCTTTTGAATCAAACAAGGGACGCGACAGTTTTAATGCGTGACTAAAAATCGAATCGCATCAAGTCGCAGCCGCGCTATGCTAATGTGTTCATGTAACAACACCGTGACATCTTTAAGCTGTTCGATTTCTTCGTCTTTAATGCTGGGATTAATTTTCTTCAGTCGCACCAGCCGTTTAATTTCGGCGGTCAGCGAAGCTAACATAGTTTTTTGGCTGTAAGCAATGAGTTCTTTCATTTTCTGTTCCGCATTTTGTTCGGCTAAACTTAGCATCTCGTAAATATGCTGGCGTTTGCTGGCTAAAAAACGGCTGATTTGTTCGTGATTAATCGTATCCCCGGTTTCGAGTAAATCTTCGTGTGCAATCAGCGCGCTAACATCTTGTTTAAATTGATTAATTAAAATCCGAATCGGTGTCGCGGGTAAAAAGCGATTTACTTGTAAATTTTCTGGCGCACTGCATTCAACAATAAACAGCATCTCTAGTAAAAACTGTCCGGCTTTTAAATGCGGATGAGTCACTACACTCACACTGGCATTGCCAGTTTCCGTTGACAACACCAAATCCATTGCTGCGGTCATCATCGGATGTTCTAAGGTAATAAACTGCATATCTTCGCGCGCTAGCGCAATGTCACGATTTACCGTAACCGTCATCCCGTCTTCTACTAAATAAGGAAAGTGCGCAACCCTTAGACTTTCGCTCGGTCTTAAAATATAGCAATCATCAGAATGCGATTCGATGTCCACACCAAAACAATCAAATAAAGGTTCCGCATACGCCCATAAATTTTGTTTTTCTACCGCTTGCACTAAAGCAATAAGCTGCTGCGCCTCCTCTGTGCGACAGGAGTTTAATTCCAATAATTGATCACGTCCTTGATGTAATTGAGCCTCAATGCTTAAATTTAACGTTTTGCTTTTCTCAATAAATGCGTCAATAGCCTGCTGATCCTGACTAGTTAATATTTCGTTTAGTTCGGTTTGCAAAGCATCTGCAACCGCCTGTGCTGCGGAACTGTTGTGCTGAAACACATTCAATCCCTCATCGTACCAACGAAACAGCAAATGTTGCGGACTCTGTTCTAAGTAAGGGATATGCAGTTGAATCACCTGTTTTTGTCCAATTCGGTCTAAACGCCCAATCCGTTGTTGCAATAAATCAGGATTAGTCGGTAAATCAAATAAAATCAAATGGTGAACAAATTGAAAATTGCGACCTTCGCTGCCAATTTCTGAACAAATTAACAATTGCGCTGAACTTTCTTGATCCGCAAAATAAGCGGCGGCACGGTCACGTTCAATAATACTCATGTTTTCATGGAACACTGCCGCGACAAAGCCACGGTTTTTTAAGGCTTTTTCTAACTGCACAACAGTATGCGCAGCATGGCAAATTAGCACCGCACGTTGTTTATTTAAGCGTTTTAGCAAGCCGGTTAACCAGATAAAAACCGGGTCTTTTAATAAGTTATCCGCTACCGCCCCCCCTTGTAATGGATAGGCGTGACGCTCGCGCTGCGGAAAACCTTGCACGGTTTGACGCGAATTTCTAAATAAAATCCGTCCAGTGCCGTGGTGGTCTAATAAAATTTTAATCAGTTGCTCACGCGCCACCGCCGCTTTGTCAGGGTGTATTAAATCTTTGACCAAGCCTTCAACATTATCAAACTGTAGCAGTTGTTTTAGATTTTGCTGTGCTGCAGGATGCAGTTTTTCGCCAGCTAGCAGTAATTTTGCCACCTCTGCTACCGGTGCAAATTGTTGTTCTTCGGCCAAAAACGCCGCAAAACTGTAAAAACGATCGGGGTCTAATAAGCGTAATCTTGCGAAATGACTTTGTTTACCTAATTGCTCAGGGGTAGCTGTTAATAAAATCAAGCCTTGTACCCTTAAACTTAAGTTTTCAATAAATTGATAATCAGGGCTGGGCGACTGTTCGTTCCATTCTAAATGATGTGCTTCATCAACCACTACTATATCCCAACCTGCTGTTAAAGCCTGTGCTTGGCGTTTGGGATAACGTGAGAAAAAATTTTGACTGCACAGCACTAATTGTTCAGATGCAAACGGATTATCTTTTTGCGCACTTTCTAAACATCTACCTTCGTCAAATAAACTGAACCGCAGGTTAAAACGGCGTAGCATTTCAACCAGCCATTGATGCAATAGACTTTCTGGAACGATAATTAACACCCGCTTGCTTAGCCCATTAAGCAAGCGATAATGCAAAATTAACCCGGCTTCAATGGTTTTCCCCAAACCAACTTCATCCGCCAACATGATGCGTGGGGCAAAACGATTTGCCGCTTCGTGAGCAATAAATAATTGATGTGCAATCAGTGACGTGCGTGCGCCTTGTAAACCTTTAACCGGAGACTGTTGATATTGCTGAAGTTTTCGCCAAGTTTCATAGCGCAATAAAAACCACGCGCTCGGATCAAATTGACCGGTAAACAAGCGTTCTTGCGGTTTATTAAATTGAATATGGTGATTTAAATCCATTTCTTCTAACGTAACGGCCTCGCCTGTTTCAGTTACGCCGGTGTAAATGAGTAATCCTTGCTGCTGCGTCACTTTAGTGACTGTCATTTTCACATTATCAGTCGACTCAATGACATCACCGACCGCAAAACGAACCCGTGTCAATGGAGCGTTGTCTTGCGCATAAATACGTTTTGCTCCGGTGGCTAAAAATAATACTGTGACTCGATTAAAAGAGACTTCAAGAACTAAACCTAAGCCTAATTCAGATTCAGTATTACTCATCCAACGTTGACCGGAAATAAAATCATTCATAGACAGATAAAACCTATTAGAATACAAAGTTTAAGGGATACATTTGAATTTTTAGCAAGATTTAGATGTCAAAATACTTGCTTAAACTGTCCTTATTTTAACAGACTTTTCCTAAAAACATTGCACGGACACACGGCTAATGACTGGTTTTAGCAAGAGGTTGGATATAATTTTGACAAGACTCGCCCCCTAAACGGAAATCTTTAGCACTTGATGTTTTTGTGAGCGAAGTGACTAGTTTATTTAAACTGCGTTCCTTAAACTGGCAGCGTTTCCATTTTACAAAAGTCATTGTCACTATGAAAAAAGTTTTGCTAACCGGAGCGAATGGTTTTATCGGTCAAGTTCTCGCCCAAAAATTATCCGAATTAGGTGTTGAAATAACCTTTTTAGTCAGAAACAATCAAACCCCAAGCCCTTTACACAATACCGTTGTGTTAGATTTAACCGATGCGTGGCAAATCAATCCCTGCGAAGGCATAGATACCGTATTTCATTTAGCTGGCAAAGCCCACGCGCTCTCGGAAATCGCCGCCGATGATGCACAATATCACGCCATTAATACCCAAGGAACACATAAACTACTCGCCGCCGCCAAACAAGCCGGTGTAGAGCGATTTATCTTTTTTAGCAGTGTCAAAGCGGTCGCAGACAGCAGCTTACTGATTGACGAAGCTGTTGACACGTTGCCGGACACCCCGTATGGATTATCTAAACGTGCCGCCGAACAGCTTGTTTTACAAGGTGATTTTGTTCCCCATCCTGTGATTGTGCGCCCGTGCATGGTGTATGGCAATACCCACAAAGGTAATTTGCCGCGCATGATTAAAGCGATTGAGCGGGGGTTTTTTCCGCCATTACCTGAAGTTTATAATCGTCGCACCATGGTGCATGTTGAAGATGTGGTTCAAGCGGCTTTACTGACAGCGCAACATCCGCAAGCCTGCGGACAGACTTATATTATCAGTGACGGTAGCACTTATTCCAGCCGCCAACTGTATGAATCAATCTGTCACGCGCTAAACAAACATATTCCGCATTGGAATATCCCCTTATCATTACTAAATCGGCTCGCGAAAATCGGTGATGATATTGGACGATTAAATGGTCATCGGTTTATCTTTGACTCCCAGGCATTAGATAAACTACTCGGCTCAGCTTGGTATAGCAGTGCTAAAATTGAGCGGGAACTTAACTTTAAAGCCCGTTACACGTTAGAACAAGCGTTGCCTGAAATTGTCCATTATTTACAGACTTAAATACCTTATCTATCTATTATTTACTATAAAAACCCTATGATTATCCGTTTATGCCTTGCTGCTTTTCTAATATCGTATTGTTTAACGTATTTCATTAGGCGTTACGCACTACACAAAAGCTTGATTGATATGCCCAATGCCCGCAGTTCGCACACACTGCCAACACCACGCGGTGGCGGATTAGCGATTGTGTCAACATTCTTTATCTGTTTGTTTTTATTACAAATGAATGGGCAAATTAACTTATATCATCGTGAAGCTATCGTGGTATTACTCGCCAGTGTTGCCATTGCGGGGATTGGTTTTTGCGACGACCATCAACACATTCCGGCACGTTGGCGGTTGTTAGTACACCTTAGCGCGACTGCCATCGCGTTATCTTTTTTACCGCACTTACCCACCATCGCAATATTTGACTGGGAAGTTGATTTAGCGGCGGTAAGCATTTTTTTTTACAGCCTCGCCATTGTTTGGCTATTAAATCTGTATAACTTTATGGATGGCATTGACGGCATCGCCAGCACGGAGTTTATCAGCGTAACAATCAATGCAAGCATACTATTATTACTTAAAAATCAAGAGGATAGGGTATTTCCACTGTTATTGCTCGCTGCGGCAGTGGCCGGTTTTTTATGCTGGAATTGGCCAAGCGCGAAAATTTTTATGGGCGATGTCGGCAGTGGTTTTTTAGGCTTTATCCTCGGCATTGCTGCGGTGATTACCTCTATATACACAGACTTAAACATCTGGAGCTGGTTGATTTTATTAGGCATTTTTATTACAGATGCCACATTCACTCTCATCAAACGTGTTTTAAACAACGAGGTTTGGTACGAAGCCCATTCCAGCCACGCTTATCAACATTATGCAAGACAGTTCATTCACACCTTTCAACAACAAGGTTTTGATTCTCAGAATGCACGAACAAAATCGCATCGATATGTCAATTTTGAGATGCTATTAATTAATCTATTTTGGTTGTTTCCACTCGCTGCCGTAGCAACATCCTATATGTACTGGGGTTTCTTAATCACAGTCATTGCCTATCTGCCGTTGATTTTCATCGCTTACCGACTCAAAGCGGGGACAACATGACCGAACAATTAGCGGACTATTTTTTGAGCCTGTCCAGACGCAAAAAAGCCGCTATTCTAATCAGTGCTGACATTATTTTTTCTGTCATCGCATTGTGGGCTGCCTTTTCGCTGCGCTTAGGCGAATTTTATCAACCGGTCGGGAAAATTCGCACTATTTTCATTGCCGCACCGATTATCGTTGTACCGATTTTTATTCGTTTAGGTTTATACCGTGCGATTATCCGCTATATCGGCATTCGTGCGTTGTGGGCAATTATTCAAGCAACCAGCTTATACGCACTGATTTTTGCCGCTTTTGCATTTCATTTAGGCAATATTGGCATTTTGCCGCGTACCGTTCCGGCATTAAATTGGATGATTATGTTGCTACTTGTTGCCAGTAGCCGCTTTATCGCACGTTGGTGGTTAAGCGAAAGTTATTTTCGCATCACCGGTCGACACAATCGCGATTATGGGCGTAAAAATGTCGTGATTTACGGTGCGGGAAATGCGGGGGCACAATTGGCTTCGGCGTTAATTCACGGGCGCGAATTTAAAGCCGTGGCGTTTATTGATGATGATGTAACTTTACACAAACAAAAAATCAACAACTTAAAAATTTATGCGCTTAGCTCGTTAAATACACTCATTGACCGCCATACAGTTACGGATGTGTTATTAGCAATACCTTCTGCAAGCCATTCACGGCGCAGCCAAATTATTCGGTTGCTGGAAGCCTATCCGGTTCACGTTCGCAGTGTACCGGGAATTAATGAAATCGCTAACGGTAAAATTACATTTGATGCCGTGCAGGAAGTGGATGTTGCGGATTTATTAGGACGTGATTCTGTACCGCCGAATGTGGACTTACTTCATGCAAATATCCGCGATAAAATTGTGATGGTGACAGGAGCCGGCGGCTCTATCGGTTCTGAGTTGTGTCGGCAAATTATTCAGCACACCCCACAAGTACTTGTTTTATTTGAATTAAGTGAATTTCAACTTTACAGTATCCACCGCAATCTTATTTCAGTCACACAAATTAAAATTATTCCCATTTTAGGTTCAGTCACCGATCAAGCACGGGTACAGCAAGTTTGCCAAGCCTTTAAAATACAAACTATTTATCATGCTGCGGCGTATAAACATGTGCCGCTAGTGGAACAAAATCCAGGTCCTGCGATGAATAATAATATTTTCGGCACGTTAACATTGGCTCAAGCGGCAATTGCAAGCGGTGTTGAAACATTTGTATTAATTTCTACCGATAAAGCGGTGCGCCCAACTAACACGATGGGCGCAACAAAACGCTTTGCTGAATTGATTTTACAGGCCTTAAGCCAAGATTCAAACCTGTGTCAAAACACTCGTTTTACTATGGTTCGCTTTGGGAATGTCCTTGGTTCATCCGGTTCCGTGGTGCCGTTATTTCGTGAACAAATAGCCAAAGGTGGTCCGGTAACGGTAACAGATGCGCGCATTATTCGGTATTTTATGACGATTCCTGAAGCGGCAGAATTGGTTATTCAGGCGGGAGCAATGGGACAAGGAGGTGATGTGTTTGTACTGGATATGGGCGAACCGGTACGCATTGTTGATTTGGCAAGGCGTATGATTCGCTTAAGTGGTTTTGAGGTAAAAGACGAATATAAACCGGATGGGGACATTGAAATTGTTTATACGGGGCTACGCGCGGGGGAAAAATTATATGAAGAATTGCTCATAGGTGATAATGTTTCCCAAACCAGCCATGAAAAAATTATGCGTGCGCAAGAAGCAGTCATTGCATGGCAAACTTTAAGTGAGCTGTTAAAACAATTACAGCACACTTTACTGATGAATGATTTTGATGCGGCGCGAGCAATTTTAAAACACGCAGTAACAGGGTTTAACCCGCAATGCGCGGTGGTTGATGAGGTCAGTTTAGCATGTAAAATGCAGAAAACTTAAGTGCTGTCTAACTGTTTTGACTTTGAATTTCTGTTTCTTATAAAGATTTTATGCTATTATGGCTAGTTTTAAATGACTTTAGGTAAAATACAGATGGCAAAAGAAGATCAAATAGAAATGGAAGGTAAGGTGATTGACACGCTTCCTAACACTATGTTTCGGGTAGAACTTGAAAACGGGCATATTGTAACCGCCCATATTTCTGGAAAAATGCGTAAACACTATATTCGTATTTTAACCGGTGATTCGGTTAAGGTAGAAATGACTCCTTACGATTTAAGCAAAGGACGCATCACTTTCCGAATGCGCTAATCTTGTTTAATCTACAAACAAAATCAGCGCAATTTATGGTCACTTAGCGTTAAAAATATTAATCGCTTTTTTCTGTCACAGTTACATCTTTGCTTTCAATCGAAAAAGCTAATTCTTTAGCGTCAACATAAATGCGGACATGACCACCGTTTGCCAGTTTTCCAAATAATAAATCATTCGCAAGTGGCTTTTTAATTTTCTCTTGAATGAGTCGTGCCATCGGTCGCGCGCCCATTTTTGGGTCGCAGCCGCGTTCTGCAAGCCATAATCTTGCTTCTGAACTTAACGCCAGCGTGACGTGTTTGTCTGCCAATAATGCTTCTAATTCAAAAATAAACTTATCCACTACACTGCCAACAATAGAAATATCCAACGGTTTAAACTGCACAATTGCATCTAAACGATTGCGGAATTCAGGCGAAAAGTTTTTCTCAATCGCTTTTAAGCTATCGCTACTATGATCCTGCGCGGTAAAGCCTATTGAAGCTCGACTGCCTTCTGATGAACCTGCATTGGTCGTCATCACAAGAATAATATTCCGAAAATCAGCGGTACGTCCGTTATTATCAGTTAATGAACCATGATCCATCACTTGCAATAATAAATTAAATACATCAGGGTGAGCTTTTTCCAATTCGTCCAATAGTAAAACCGCATGCGGGTGTTTGGTAATTTGTTCCGTTAATAAACCACCTTGATCAAAACCAACATAACCGGGTGGTGCGCCAATCAAACGTGATACGGTATGTCGTTCCATATATTCAGACATGTCAAAACGAATTAACTCAATCCCCAGCACTTTCGCTAACTGTCGGGTCAGTTCTGTTTTGCCCACTCCAGTAGGACCTGCAAATAAAAAGGCTCCAATAGTTTTTGACGTATCACGCAACCCCGCTCGTGCTAACTTAATAGCACTGGTCAAAGACGACACCGCCTCGTCTTGTCCAAACACTAGCATTTTTAAATTTTTTTCTAAATTTTCCAATTTATCCTTATCATTTGAAGACACGGCTTTTGCTGGAATACGCGCAATTTTAGCTACAATATCTTCAATTTCTGCACTATGAATAAACTCTTTACGCTCCTCTTTTTTCGCCAGCCGCTGCTTAGCCCCCGCTTCATCAATCACATCAATCGCCTTATCGGGTAAAAAACGGTCGGTAATAAACCGATCCGACAATTCAGCCGCCAAATGTAACGCTTCATTACTGTACTTAATATCATGGTGTGCTTCAAAACGCGATTTAAGTCCTTGTAAAATTTGAAAAGTTTCTTCTACTGACGGCTCAACCACATCAATTTTTTGAAACCGCCGCGCTAACGCATGGTCTTTTTCAAATACGCCCCGGTATTCTTGATAAGTTGTTGAACCAATACAACGTAATTGACCGGATGCCAATGCTGGTTTAATTAAATTAGACGCATCCATAACCCCGCCAGAAGCTGAACCTGCACCGATAATAGTATGAATTTCATCAATAAAAAGAATAGATTTGGGTTCTTTTTTCAATTGGTTTAATAAACCTTTTAACCGTTTTTCAAAATCACCGCGATATTTGGTGCCAGCGACTAACGTGCCTAAATCTAAAGAATAAATCGTATTATCCAATAACACATCCGGCACTTGTCCATCAACAATACGTTTTGCCAACCCTTCGGCAATCGCAGTTTTACCAACACCTGCTTCACCAACAAGCAACGGATTATTTTTACGCCGCCGACATAATGTTTGAATAGTCCGTTCAATTTCTAAATCACGCCCAATCAATGGATCAATTTTATCTTGTCGCGCTTGTTCATTTAAATTAAGCGCGTATTTTTCCAACGGGTTGCCTTGTGCGTCCGCGGTATTGTTAGAGCAGTCTGTTTCCTGTTCATCATCGTCATCGTGTTTGTCAATTTTAGAAATACCATGGGCTAAATAATTGACCACATCTAAACGGCTAATATTTTGTTTACTCAATAAATATACGGCATGCGAATCTTGTTCGCTGAATAAGGCGACAAAAATATTAGCACCATTGACTTCTTTTTTGTCCGAAGCTTGTACATGAAAAACCGCCCGCTGTAAGACCCGCTGAAATCCTAAAGTCGGTTGGGTTTCGCGTTGTACCGACTGGGGAATTAACGTCATGGTTTCTTCAATATACTGCGTTAAATCCTGCCCCAGCTTGGCAATATCACATGCGCAAGCCTTTAAAATTGGCTCGACTGTTGCCGTTCTTAACAAAGCCAACAACAAATGTTCGACAGTAATAAATTCATGCCGTTTTTCATGGGCAGCAGTAAACGCATGATTTAACGTTATTTCCAGTTCTTTGCTAAGCATGGCTTGGTTCCTCGTTATTTTTTTTAAGCTTCTTCCATTGAACATAGCAATGGATGGTGATGCTGACGTGAATAATCATTAACCATTAGGACTTTAGTCTGGGCAACATCTTTTGAATAAGTGCCGCACACACCGATTCCTTCATAATGCACTTGCAACATTACCTGAGTTGCGCGTTCATAGTTCATATTGAAAAAATCAGTCAAAATTTCGACTACAAAATCCATCGGCGTAAAATCATCATTTAATAAAATCACTTTATATAAAGGTGGTTTTTTTAATTGGGGCTTAACGTTAGAAACAGCTACATCGCCGTCGCTATCGTCATCTTTAAAAGGGTCAATATCAGACATATCGTTAAAGTTAAGCAATAAATTAATAGCACTTTTAGCTGTTACCATAATGGCAAACCGCTATCATTTCAATCTTTACACGCATAATAGTAACAAATCAAGTAGAATGCCGTCTTTTTTTTACACAAAGTTTAATGTGATACGCATGGTTTGGAAACCGCATGTTACCGTTGCTGCCGTTATTGAGCAAAATTCGCACTTTTTAGTGGTGGAAGAACATACCGCTGACGGCTTAGCGTTTAATCAACCCGCCGGACATTTAGAGGAAAATGAAGATTTTATCACCGCCATTAAACGTGAGGTGTTAGAAGAAACTGCATGGCAATTTGAGCCACAGCATGTTATCTCCGTGCAACTATGGCGTAAAAACTTAGCTACTCCCACCTTTTTACGGGTTTGTTTTAGCGGTCAAGTTTATAGCCATAATCCTTTACAAGTTTTAGATAGTGGGATTGTCACCACACATTGGCTATCGTATCAACAACTTGTCGCAACAAAGTCTAAACTGCGCAGTCCATTAGTTTTAAGTTGTATAGAGGATTATCTTAATGGTAACCGCTATCCTTTATCTTTAGTTAAATCGCTTTTAAATCAATGAGTAAGAAAATTATTGTCGGTATGTCCGGCGGTGTTGATTCTTCAGTCACCGCATTAACGTTATTGGAACAAGGTTATCAAGTCACCGGGTTGTTTATGAAAAACTGGGATGAAGATGACGGTACGGAATATTGCACCGCCAAACAAGATTTAGCCGATGCGCAACAAGTCTGCGACCGTTTAGGAATTGAACTAAAAACCGTGAATTTTGCCGCTGAATATTGGGACGAAGTATTCGAGGTGTTTTTAGCCGAATTTAAAGCCGGACGCACGCCCAATCCTGATATTTTATGTAATAAGCACGTTAAATTTAAAGCGTTTTTAAACTATGCGATAGATGATTTAGGCGCGGACTACATAGCTACCGGACATTATGCGCGGGTATGTGAACAACAAGGCGCGTATTATTTATTAAAAGGGACAGACCCAGACAAAGAACAAAGCTATTTTTTATACACTTTAGGGCAAAAAGCATTATCGAAAACCTTGTTTCCTATCGGTGGTATGCTCAAACCGGAATTACGCGCGTTGGCAAAAAAAGCCGGTTTTGCAAATCATCAAAAAAAAGACAGCACTGGGATTTGTTTTATCGGTGAGCGTAAATTTAAAGAATTTTTACAGCGTTACTTGCCCAGTCAACCCGGCGAAATGCGTACCCCCGAAGGTCGCTATATTGCCCAGCATCATGGTTTAATGTATTACACTCTTGGTCAACGACAAGGCTTGGGGATTGGCGGTGTAAAAAATGCCGCTGATGAACCTTGGTATGTGCTAGATAAAGATTTGACGCATAACATATTAATTGTTGGACAAGGTCATTATCATCCATTAATGCTACATAATAGTTTAGAAGCCGGACAATTAGATTGGTGCAGTAACACGCCGTTAACCAAGACAATAAACTGTTATGCCAAAACCCGCTATCGCCAAGCAGATCAGGCCTGTCGTGTTGAACCGTTAGCAAATAACCGTTGTTTAGTCACATTTATTGACGCACAACGGGCGATTACGCCCGGACAAGCCGTGGTATTTTACGCGGGTGAAACCTGCTTAGGCGGCGGTGTTATTGAATCTAAAGCCAACCGATAACTGTTTTTTTAAGCTATGCAAACATTCGACAGCAGCCCTGTTACACTGCTACAAATTTCAGATTTACATTTACTGCCGCAAAGCCATGACACCCTATTGGGCGTTAATACCGAAGCTTACTTTAAACAAGTTTTACAACACGCCCATCAACAACAGCAGTTTGACTTAATTTTAGTCACAGGCGATATAGCCCAAGAACCCTGTCAGGCAAGCTATTTGCGTTTTTATGATACCTTGCGTATTTACAATACGCCGACTGTGTGTTTGCCCGGTAATCATGATGATTGGCAATTAATGCAAACTATTTTAAATCAAGGGCTTATTAGTTGCACACGGCAATTGCTGATAAAAAACTGGCAACTTATTCAGCTAAACAGCCAAATACACAATAGCAATAGAGGCTGGCTCAGCGATGAAGAACTGGTTTTTTTAACTGACAGTTTACGCACATACCCGCACCATCACGCTTTAATTGCTGTTCATCATCACTGTTTGCCAACACAAAGCGCGTGGTTAGATACCATGGTCATTGGTAATAATGCGCAATTATTTAACCAACTGACTAATTTTAAACAAATAAAAATTATTGTTCATGGTCATAGCCATCAGGTAATTGATAGCACGAAAAACAATATTAGAATATTAGGCGCACCGAGTACCTGTTTTCAATTTGAACCCAATTGTGTTGACTTTTCCTTAGATACACTTGCACCTGGATACCGTGTTATAACTTTGTATCCAGACGGTCAAATAAGCACACAGATTTTTCGCCTGCCAATTAGTGTATTTGGATTAGACATGAACGCCAATGGTTATTAAAAAACCCAAACTTAGATTTCGAGTTAAAACGTGATACAAAATTAAACTTATTTTTCAATGGATTACAGAATATACACAATCTATTGTAAAGATTTTATGATAAAAACAACCGTGAATTATTTTTTTGACTATAATAAAAGTTAGATATTGCAAATTATGGCTATGTTGAACATGAAAGTAACACTAAAAGAACATTTTTTTAGTAAGACAGGAGGGATTTCTTGATGCAGCAAGATAGCTCAACCGTACGCTTACTGAACTACCGTGAATTGCTACTGACTTTGCAGCACCTTTGCAAAGAACAAAGAACCGGTACTATGTTTATTAACGACGGATCACAAAGTTCGGCAAAATTAATCTTAGAACAAGGCGTGATTTTTGATGTCACTTTTAAAGATACCGCCAGTGAAGCCGCCCTCGCTTTAATTAAAGAAATTAAGCAAGGTACAGTTTCGTTTTCAAATCGTGTAGGTCAAACCACGATTACCGCGCCGAAAATCAGTTTAACAACAGCGGAAATTTTTCAATTTCTGATGAATACCCCCTCTTTTCACGATGTGTCACACGCTGCAAAAGTCGATAAAAAAATTTTAGAACCTTCAGCTGCAAGCAATCCTGTGATTGGGGGAATGTCTGCAATCGAAGCCCAATTAACAGTTGTTATAGGTCCTGTTGCGAAAATTTTATATTTAGACTACAGCAAAGAAATTCAAGAAATTGCTGATTTTAAAGCTCTTAACCTACTTATTGAAAAACTGTCAAAGCAATTATTAATTCCAGAACAACAGTCTTTGTTTAGGCAAGGTATGCTAAGTTTTGTCAATCAATATAATTTGAAAGGTCAAGAAGCAACTTTAAAAGCTCTCAAAGGCAGTGACAAAAAATTAAGATTAAGTACCGCAAGTTTAGCGTTATGTATCGCTAAACATGCAACACAAGGCGCATTAGGAGCCAGCTTAATTGATAACTTAGCTTTTCAGCTTGAACGCGCAGGAAATGTAGGAAGTGCTGTTGCTTTATTTGAAGTATTACGTTTGCTGGAAAAATCGACTAAAACCGGTTTATTAGAAGTCAGGGAAAAAGAAAAAATCGGTGGATTTTATTTTGACAAAGGTGTGTTATTTAATGCCGTTGAATTTGGCATGAATGGCAAGTTGATTGCTTTCGATATTATGCAATGGCAGCATGACTATTTAGTATTTAGAGGTGTTGCACAAGAAGGTGTTTCACGGCAAATAACACAGCCCATCGAAGTTTTGATTAAAGAGCTGGAAAAATTAAAAGACCCAGACACCACACCCAGTACGCCTGCGGCAACTTGCAGCAAAGCGGATGAGGTCACTTATATTGCAGACGCTATTCATCTGATTGAAAGCTGTGATAATAATCGAGCCGAACCTTTGTTAACTGCTGTTTTAATGAGCCACGAGGACAACTTTAAAGGCTGGTTTTGGTTTTCGCGCACGTTAACTAATATGACTGCGATAGAAATTGCCTTAAAAAAAGCGGCTTATTTACAGCCTAAAAATCCTGAACTTGCAGAAGACATAAAAAAATTCACCATTGCACGCAAAAATATTAAAGGTGATTTTGTATTACGTTGTCCTTTTTGTTGGATGCCTAATGATGAGCATGATTTTGAATGTGCCTATTGCCGCTCTAACTTTTTTATCACACCGGATTTTTTTAAAACAATCGGCAAAGCCAAAGTTGAAATCCTTGATAAAGCAATTGAGCGTTACGGTAATGTATTGCAACAAGAACAAGGACATGTCAAAAATCCGTATTTACGCTTTTATTTAGCAATGGCATATTTAAACCGTAAATATTACCAAGAAGGTCTCGACCAACTTCATGAAATAACCAAACTTTTACCCGACAGTAATGCCCTGATGATGCAAAGTCGGATTCTCACTGACTATATGAACACAGAAGGTTTGTTGAGAACGCCTATCGCTACACCGCCACTTGCCGAAAAATCAATCAATATTGAGAATACTTTTAGTGGAACTACAAAAAAGATTTTGATTGTTGAAGACAGTATGGTAACCCGTAAAGTTATTGCACGAACTTTGGCCGCTAATGGTTACGAAGTATTTGAAGCTAAAAATGCTTCAGAAGCACTAACAGATTTTGAAAACAGACGACCGCATTTAATTTTATTGGACATTATTTTACCCGGTAAAGATGGCTACGAAATATTAGCTGAAATTAGACAAAAACCCGGCTTTGAAAAGTTGCCTGTCATTATGCTCACTTCGCGTGATAGCTTGTTTGATAAACTAAAAGGTAAAGTCTCTGATGCCAATGAATATTTAACTAAGCCATTTCAACCGGATGAGTTGTTGGCCATTGTGCGCAAATATTTAAAATGAAAGCTTATGCTTAAAACACCTTTCAAAGTTCTTGTGGTTGATGATTCGCCCTTTATTCGTCAAACCATTGTCGATATCGTCAATGCTGATGAAAGGTTGCAAGTAGTTGGGCAAGCGGAAACGGGATTTCAAGCTTTAGAACTCATTCAGCGGTTAAAACCAGACTTGGTAACCCTTGATATTATTATGCCGCAGATGAGTGGTTTAACCACTCTTAAGTACATTATGATATTTAACCCCGTCCCAACTGTAATGCTTAGCAGTTTAGCTCAGGAAGGTGCGGAAGTAACTTTTGATGCTTTACGCTATGGTGCAATTGACTTTATTGCGAAGCCTTCTAAACTTGATAATGACAATTCTTTAAAAGCGCAGGCCGAACAAATTGTCCAAAAAATGCGGTTAGCAGCAAATGTTAAAGTTAGCTCTATTCAATACATTCGCGCAAAACTTAACGCTGATAAACATAAATTTAACCGACAAAAAGCCGCATGTAGAAATATTGTGGCATTAGGTGTTGCAGAAGGTGGTTATGGGGCGTTACTAAAAATTATCTTACGCTTAAAACCTGATCTTTTCACTGCATATACCGTAATATTTTATGAATCGTCAGTACATGTTGACAGTTTTATTGATTATTTAAACCGTTACTGTGATGTTGTTGTACAAAGACCGCGTAATAACGCCTTACTAGAAGCTGGGGTTTGTTATATCAGTTCAGGTGAAGAATACGTTACTGTGCATGGCTACCGTGGACAATTAGTTTTTCACGTTAGTTCAGCACCTTTTTCATCACGGCGTGGCACAATTGATATGCTGATGTTTTCAATAGCCGAAACTATAGGGCAACATGCGTTAGGGGTCATTTTATCGGGCAATGGAACTGATGGTTCGGAAGGGCTAGAAGAGCTGGTTCGGGTTGGCGGCAGTGCAATTATTCAAGCCCCAGTCAGTTGTTTGTATAAAAGTATGACCCTCTCAGCATTAAATACTTGTGAAGCAGAAGTGGTAGTTGCTGATACAGAAATAGCCACACAAATTAATGCTTTCTTGCCAAAACTAAATTTTTAAAGAGTATAAAAATGTTTATCCAAGCGGAGAATCCATAATGATGACATGGTTTAATAACCTACATTTAAGAGTCAAATTGCTTGCCTTCTTTATGGCGGTAGGTTTAATTCCTTTTATAAGTGCGAGTTCTATCG
>JACCEE012719000.1_pt1 | contig 30114 bp, 22 predicted proteins | sample 7449931 | NCBI WGS metagenome assembly JACCEE01 (sample SAMN15323457, study PRJNA562643) | freshwater metagenome | isolation source: river surface water | place: USA:Blue River Watershed | collected 2017-08-19 | reverse complement strand
GCAACACCGGCTTCAAGCCCACCGTCATCGTGGGTACGGACCCTGTGCTGTTCAACTACATCATGGCCGACGGCGACCTGCGTACGCTGGGTGAAACCTTCGACGTGAAGGTGGTCTCGACTCTGGACAGCCGCGTCAAGGGTAAGATCTTCCTGAGCTTCGGTGTGTTCGATGCTTCGCGCAACACTTCGGTGAACCCGCTGAACTTCGGCAACTTCCTGTACTCGCCCGAAATGACCGTGGCTATGCCCGTCTCGCGTGACGGTCAGGTTTCGAAGGAGCTGATCGTTGCTCCTCGTTTCCTGCACATCAACGTGCTGCCTGTTCTGACCGTGCTGACCGTCTCGAACCTGTCCGAAGTGACCGGTAAGGTGACTGTCAACACCAAGGAACAGTGATCGTAAGGGCTTTATCGACCATGTAAATGGTTAACTCTTCCCACCAGAGGTTTCGGCCTCTGGTGGGAAGTTCTATTCTTTTGCTCTTGTGAAGTACGTCTAGAAGACATTTAAACGCTCTCTAAGCGATTAGAGTTAGATACTTGTCAGAATGTGTGTAGTGTACATTTAAACGCTTACAGCGCCTTTTAAACACTGCTTCTGGAATACTGTTACCTACACATATAAAAGGTAGTACAACTATAAGGAGAAAAAAGGTGCACGTTCTCTCCAAGGTGCCTAAAGTTGTTGGTATGTACCTCTCCGATAATGGTAACGTATACAACAACAGATCACTACCCATTAGCAAATATCAAAGCACCATCGAGCCGGAGGTTAGTAAGTATATTCCAATCCTAAATGCAATCACTGTTAATCTAGAGTCTGGTATCAAGTTTTGCGATCTGGAAGATCAAAGAAACGAGATCGAACTCTACGATAAGAACATGGTTGTCAACAAAACCCTATCGCCAAACGCAATCAAAACAAAAAAGATCGACGTCACCGCAAACGATCTTTATGCCGGCCCTATCGTGCTTGTTATGAACTTTACCGGTCTGAGACTGGCAGTTCGACTGACTAACGGTATTCGTAAACTCTATTTGCCTTTGACCAGCGAGAAGTTCGGTGACTTCAAAGGTAAAGTGGTCATCATGTCAATCCACACGCTCAACAGCCCACAGATGGTGCGTGAAGTCTCTGATAGGGGTAACTATCTAGAAGACATGCTCAATGAGTACCGTAAATCAAGCACGTACTTCCAAAACGAGGAACCTAAAGAGGTTATCGAATATGTTCTCAGGCATTGGGACTCTGTAAAGCCAGTAGACCAGATACGCCAGAGCAACAGCATCAAGGTTGTGACGTCCGTAGAACTGGACTGCAATGAGATCGTGTCTTCTCCGACAAAGTCTATCTGGCTGACAGACAAAGAGTGGACTCTCAGCTTTGATGACATTCTTGCTAACTATCCAGGTATAGAAGGTCTGGCAAAAGTAAGCAATGCGGTTGTGTCTGATAACGGTCACCTTAAGAACGGCTTGACTTGTTACATTGTTGACAACAAGAACCAGATCGGTGATCGTTTCATGCATATAGCCGGTACAACCTTTAAGATCAACAAAACCAAAGACCTGACTTTGCCTGACGGTCTTTATCTTATTCAGCTCGGTGATGACGGTAGTGTGGTTCAGCAAGAACACACTCCTTTGCACGAGATCGACAAGAACGAGCACGTGTTTCGTTCTATGGAGGAGGCTCGTCATGGTGCTGACCTTCGCACCAAGTACAAAGATGAGCTGGAGGACCGCAGACAGATGTTGGAAGCTGAACGTCTTGAGCTGTCTAATAAATCTCTGCAAGAAAAAGCTCGATACGAAGAGCTGGTTCGTAACCTGGAGATGGATGCCAAAGAGCGCGATCTGCAATTCAAAGAGAAGGAAAATCAGTTCAAGAAGAGGCTTCAAAAGCTTCAAGAAGAGTCAGAGAACTCTAAGTCTCGCCGCGAGGAGAAGTCTTACCGCCTTAAAAACTCGTATGAGAAGAAGAAGTATCACCGAGACACCACCCTTGACACCATCAAAACAGTCGGTTCTATTGCCGGTCTTTTGGCTGGTGGTTTTGTGATTTACAGCAAGCTCTCGCGCAAGTGAACGAGTCATTTTAACTTTTTATGCGTAGGATCATTGTTTGCCCTTTACCCCCTGGAGAGAACTTCCATGACCACATTGGCAAGTTACATTAAACAAGTAACTCCTAAATTCAATAAACAGCTCGTTGAGGGCCTGTGCTATCATCGTATCAATGACGCCATCACGTATATCGACAACTTCATCAAGTACAGTTGCTTGAGCAAGACCAATACCCATCTGAAATATCTGGGTTATAAGGAAGTATCGCCTAAGGACGAGATCAAGTTCTTGTTCAATAAAACCAGCAAAGTCGTTCACGACATCGCTGAAAACGATATCTACTTGGTTCGCTTTATGTTTCAGTACGGTGATGAGGAAGAAGTGCGAGAGCACTTCTTCTATTTGCCTTACCTGAATAAGGGCAACACCATGCACTTGAGTGGTAACAAGTTCTTGGTGATGCCGGTACTCTCCGACAAGGTGATCAGTATCGGTGACAAGATCATCTTCATCAACATCTTGACAGCTAAGTACAACTTTACCAGGACGTACTTCAGCATCATTGTCAACGACAACTACCACCGTGTTCCGATTGTCAACACGGAGCTCTATAAGAATCAAGTCAAGAAGCTTGAGGACACGACCAAAGCCAACACCACCGTCATGCACTACCTGCTGGCGAACTACGGCTACACTAAGACCATGCAAATCCTACTTGGGTTTGTCCCTAAACCTGTCTATGACTACGACAAGACAGATAAGCTGATTTTTAGATCAGCCGGTAACGTTCCTCAAGGGTACATCCGTCCCAAGGATCTCTACAAGCCGACCAACATCAAGTTCTTGGTTGACGAGAACCAGTACTCCGAAGAAGTGCTGTACTACATCGGCAATATCTTCTACATCCTGGATAACTTCCCCGATAGCCTGACGATCGATGAGCTCGACAACGTGATGACGTGGCGTCGTCTGCTGGGTGAGATCATCCACTCCGGTAACCACGGCTTGGCGTATCTGAGCGAGAAGATCGGTGCACACTTTAACGATCTTAACAGCAGCTTTGACACCATCACCATCAATAAACTCAAGGACATTGACGTCAACGTCAACAGTCTCATCGAGCTGCTTGTGGTGATCATGAAGAACTTCAACAACTGGATCATGAACAACGAGTCCAGGAGTTTGTACTATAACAAGACGTATGAGGTTGAATCCTTCATGCTGTCATACCTGACTTCCCGCATTACGCGGATTGTCTTGGATATCAACAAGGAAGAGTTGCGTATCGGTAACCAAAAACTCGACAGCAAGATCGTTGACAAAATCTTTAAGAAGTACTTTGTCACACGGGCTATCTTTAGTCTCAAAAAGGAGCGACAGTATGTCACCAGTGTAGAGTACAGTGGAGATCACCTCTACTTTAAGAACACTTCGATGGTTGTGCAACAGGAGTCTGATTTCATCAACGTCAACAACCCCGACGTCAACACTTCTGAACGCAAGAAGATCATTGCAAGTATGGCAACCGTGGGAAGTATTCTTGGTTTGAGTAAGAAGAACCCGACGCCGCTTATCCGGGCTAACCCATATGTGAACATTGACTTTGCAACCGGTACTATTTTACCACACCCTGATTTTGCAGACATTGTCGATCGAACCGATCGACTGTTAGCAAATATCACAGTAGACGATGACATCGAGGACAATGACGAGATTTCCACTGACATGATCAGCGATCTCTCAGACTCAGATGACAGTGACAGTCAGTTTGACGAAACCCCTGACGACAGTCAGGCAGATTGAAGATTTCTTTAGGAGTTAAGAATGCGATTCAATAACCCACACGCGGGTCAACCCAATATGGCTCAACACCAACAATTTGTCCCTGTTCAACAGCAATACCCTCAGCAACAACCTCAGCCGGTTGCAGTAGGCATGCCTCACCAGCAGTTTATGAGCCCTCAGCAGTACAACGCTATGATGATGCAGCAAGGTGTTATGCCTGCGCAGCAGTTTGTTCAGCAAGGGATGGTGGCTCCTCAGCAATTTGTACCTAACCAAGCTCCTATGGTTATGGTCAATCAGGGACAACAGTTCCAACAACCTGTACAGACAGGTCTTGGCAATACTCGTTTCACGTCCAACAATGACCAACAACAGTTTGAAGCACATTCTGTTGGAAACCGTTATAAGGAAAACCCAATGCCTCAACAGCAGCAGCAGTTTCAGGTAGCGGAACAAGTTCCTGTGAAGGAGCAAATTTTCGTCGTCAAACCAACTGTCCATAAGTTCCCTGGTAGTGAAGACTTCAAACTCAACACTTTCACCGTGGGCTTTGCTGACAGCAACTTGGCGTATGAAGAAGCTTACGTTGCAAGCGACGCTCTGAGCTCTGTTGCTGAGTACCTGCTTGAACGCGTCAATGGAGGCGAAATCACGTCAGAAAATCGACGCATGGCCAACGCACAGAACCTGGTCGTCAACAACACGTTCTTCAACGTGGAAATGCGTGAACGGCTCTTGGAGTTGCTGGACAACGACGGCAAGGCTCTTCTCAAGCTTGCTCGTGGTGGTGACCGCATCCAAGTCAGTAATCGCTATGAGCTGTCGGTCATTGACAGGATCAACCGGATCTTGACCAAGAAAGTCAACGATTTCCTCTCTGTCAACTTTGAAGTCGAGATCAGCATCGATAGCTTCTTTGACGATTACGCTGATCTGCTCGTCGCAGTTCGCTCGGCTGATCCCCACATGGAAGACCCGCTGACTGACATGCTGGGTGACTACCTTCGCGACATCCGTATCACCATGGATTGCACCGAAGTAGAACCCAATAGCACCGTCATCTCTGAACGTGTGTTGATGGTGGCTTTGGACAAGCACACTCTGGAGACAGGTCTGGAAGAAGCACAAGAGTACTTCATGGAAGTGGCTGACACTGCTTCCAACGTGTTTCTGCGCACACTGGCTGGTGCAGTCATGACTAAGACTAGGAAGTCTGAGTTTACACTGCTGACCATGGACAAGCAAATGTTTGACTTTGTTAAGACCAAAGACACTCGCCTGTTTGTTCGTAAGTCTAACTAAGTAAAGACTAAGAACCCCTACCCTAGGTTACACCTAGGGTAGGGTATTCTTTTTTTTTGCTTAGAAGCTTAAGGATTCATCGTCCGGGTTAACCAGATCGTCACCACTACCTCCGCCTTCATCCCCAGCATCAGTCTCACTGGAGCTGGATGTGGAAGCTTCGGCTGTCTCGGCACCGTCACCTGTGACGGCAGCAAGATCGCTATTTACAGCTTTCTTAAATTTCTCCATCAGAGATAGCAAGCTGGCGCTGTTTCTCATAGTCGAGCTCAGGTGCTCTGTCATAGAACTGATCATGCCGTCAATTTGCTCAAGATCGCTACCCGCTAGATCAAGAACTTCCGGATAGAAGTTGTTCTCACTCATCCACTTACGAAGCAGATAGTGACGGTACACGTTACGAATGGTGTCGATGTGTTCAGAGACATCCCCAGCAACATCAGCTGCGAATGTTTCAGTAGAGATAACCGAGTCAATGACCTTGTCAAGGTTTTCTTTGTAGACATCGTATTCAGCGCTGAGGTTATTGATGTTGGTGTTATCGGGTTTGGGGAAGTCAATGAAAATATGTTCACTGAGGTGATCAATGTAGTACTCAATGAAACCTGCCTTGTCTTTGGTCAGCAAAGCCTTTTCATTTTCGGTCAGAGCTTTCTCAAGGTGAGGAATCCGGTCCATGATTTCCTTACGCAACAAAGTGCGAAGGTCTTCGTCGTTATAGGTCAAAGTCACCAACAGCTTGTTGAGGTGCTTGGTCAGTGTCTTTTGATACACAGCCACTCGCTTGGAGAGTAGGATGTTGTTGTTGACAACCGTCGTAGCGAACTCTGGGGAGAAACCATTGTCGATGGTCTCGGGAGGAAGTCCCAGCGCAATGATGGTCTGTTTGCGAAGGTCTTCTTCCAGATCAGAGTTAGGGATTGTGTGCTGGAGTTCTACGTTCTCAAAGTCAATCTTGACGTTAGGAAGCAGAGGGTTGTTCTCGTAGCTGAACTGCAAACCAGCACGCTGAATCCAGTTTACCAAGTCCACAGGGTTGTTAATCCCCAGAGGGAAGTAGTTCTGACGCAGTTTGAGAACAGAGTCTTGAATCTGTTCGACGGTCTTTTCTGGGTCAGGGTCGTTCGGATCCAGAGAGATGTTAACCTTGGTGATGTCAATGGACTGCTTGGCGTGCGCCATCACCTTAGAGAACAAAAGGATAGCTCGCAGGCTAGAGAGCACCGAGAGGTTTTCCAACAAAGATCGACCAATACCGACGTCGTTGTAGTTAAAGGCAAAGTAAACCACCAACTCCTTAGGGATGAACAAAAGGTTAGTTCGTTGGTTAGCCAATGCCCGTGTAAACATCAGGAAGTAAATGTCATTCTTCTCGGCAACGTCAACGTCACTGCCGTACAAGCTATTCTTAATGGTCGAGTAGATTTGACGCTCCAACACGTCTTTGTACATGTCAAAGAGTTGGTTGATATTCACACCAGACGTAGAGTCAGTGACCAAGGCGTTGTAAGCCTTTTGCACTGGAGTCATCTGTGCTTGGGTGTTGGAGGTGATTAAAGAGTTGATCTGTGAGATATTAGTGTTCTTGATGTCGGTGTTCAGTGGTTTACCGGTCTCATCGAGCAAGACGAAGTAACCCACGTGTTCTGTCTCGTTACCAGGAATGAACACCGGAATAATCGACTCGGTCGGGATGCGAGTGACCATCGGTTTACCAATGGTCTTACGAATCGTTTCGTTCTTGCGTTTGACAAACTCGGTGTTGCGATTGGTGATCATCCCGGACTTTTGCCGGAAGATGTCCATATAGCCGACTTTCTCAAGAGACTCTTGAGAGATAGCGCCGCCACGCTTGAGAGAGTTCTTGATCACCGCTGCGTTGATGCGGTCCTTCCACTTACCGAACTTCATGATTTTGACGTTATCCGTGATACGGACAAACGACTCAGAAGCCATGGCTTTCGCTAAGTCCTCGCCAGTTGCTTTTTCGGCGATAACAACTTCTTCTTGTTTAGTCAAACCCAAGATGTTCACAGGTGACGTCAGCTCTTGGATCACTGTGTCCACACGAGTCTTAAACTCTTCAGTTGAGTAAGTTGGTAAGATATCCGTGTTGATGATATCGTCAACCGACGACTCAGGGATGATAGCCTGAACGTAAGCGCCTGACGCGAACAAAGCTTCACGAACGATCTCAGGGAGTTTTTCTTCCAACTCGTAGTTATCGTTAATGTAGGTCTTGATGATATCCAACAACTCAGAAGAGACAGCAGGAGGAACCGTGATGCGTTGGTCCAGCTTGTAGTTAAGCTGGATGTCAGTCATCTTCTTAGGGGACAAGATAGAACTCACCAAAATCTGAATCGCCAGCTCGATGTCTGGGAACAGCTTCATGATGTTCTTGTTGTTGTTCTTGACAGACATGACGCGAGAGTGCATGTCTTCCAAGATAGAGCGGTTGATATTGAAATCACCTTTGTCCAGATCGTTAACAGGTGTAGTCTGATCACGGATCAGCTTAGGAACGATAGAGAGTGTCTTGGGGTTGGTCTCGATGATCTTAGCGGCCAACATCTTTTTATCTTTGTTCTTAGACAGAACATCGACGAGGCTCGATGGTGAAACGGACATCTTTGTACTCCTACAAAAGGATAAATTCACACCATTCCAAGGGGTTTTCTTTTTCAAAAGGGTCTTTGGTGGTAGGCATTCTGTGACTTTCCCCTATGGATATAAGGAGTTTAAGATGCGTATTAAGACATACCCTAATGGTGGCTACAGCCAAGGCGGCTTCACGTCCCCTGGCGGCACCATGACCGGTTCACTGATTCTCTCCGGTAACCCTACTGATAGTCTCCACGCCGCGCCTAAGCAATATGTGGACAGTGTCTTGAGTAACTTCTCTGCTGCCAAGTTTACGACTGGCGTGATTCAAGTTAGTCGTCTGCCTGCTTTGTCCGGTGATGCTGTGGCCGCTTCAGGAACCAACAACATCAGCCTGATCAGCACTGGTGTGACCACCGGCGTCTACACCAAGGTCACTGTTAACGCCAAGGGACTAATTACAACTGCTAGCGGTTTGTTGGAGTCCGATGTCCCGGTCCTGAGTTGGACAAAGATCACGACCGGTAAGCCGACGACTTTGGCCGGTTACGGCATCACAGACGCCCTGCCTTTGAGCGGTGGATTGATCAACGGCGATCTGACCCTGCACGCCGACCCTACTAACGCGATGCATCTGGCCACAAAACAGTACGTGGATGCCAAGATGCTGTCCGCCACTGGTGCGGTGACCGGTGACATTTACCTGGTCAATAGCAACGCTATTCCTTCTGGCTATCTTCGTCTAAACGGGGCCGATGTTAGTAAAACGACTTATTCAGCACTGTACGCTGTTGTCGGTGATACTTTCAACACACAAGCTACGACTACACCTGGCTCTGGGAAACCCTGGCGTCAGCAATACGCGTTTAACACCACACAGTCCTCCGATATAACTGGATGGTCCACTGGTACTTCTTTACCTGAAGCTGTGTCACGCTCTCAAGCTATCGTCACGAAGAACCGTGTGTACCTGTTGGGTGGGTGGGGTGCACTTGGTCCCCTCTCAACCGTCTACACAGCCCCGATCAACGGTGATGGGACCCTGGGAGCCTGGACCATTGGCACTTCTTTACCTGGCGGGCTGTCACACTCACAAGCCATCGTCACTCAGAACCGTGTGTACTTGCTAGGTGGGTTTGACGACACGTCTACCCTATCAACCGTCTACACAGCCCCGATCAACAGTGACGGTACGCTTGGAGCCTGGACCACTGGCGCATCTTTACCTGACGTTCTGGATTCCTCTCAAGCCATCGTCACTCAGAACCGTGTGTACCTGTTGGGTGGGTCGAATGATGAGTCTACCCTATCAACCGTCTACACAGCCCCGATCAACGGTGACGGTACGCTTGGAGCCTGGATCACTGGGGGTTCTTTACCTGAAGCTATGAGCGACTTTCAAGCCATTGTCACTCAGAACCGTGTGTACCTGTTGGGCGGGCGGGATGCAAGTTACGCTTACCTCTCAACCGTCTACACAGCCCCTATCAACGGTGATGGGACCCTGGGAGCCTGGTCTACTGGGACTTCTTTACCTGGTCCGCTGTCATACTCACAAGCCATCGTCACCCAGAACCGTGTGTACTCGCTAGGTGGAGGGAGTGGCGGAGGCGTGGCAACCGTCTACACCGCTCCATTCTCCGGCGGTTTGAACGATTACACCCCATATTACGACGGTACGCCGCTTCCAACAGACCCGTCCCAATTCCGTCTACCTGACACTACTTTGACAGATCCCGTTGGCGCTGTCAGCGTGATCAAGACTTAACACACTCACCGACACTTCCACTAAGGGAGTGTCGGTGATTTACTGTTTTAGAAATGACTGTGACAACATATATAGGTATTGACGCACTAACAAAGGAACCCCGTGATAACCAAAAGTCTAGCCAGCCAGTTATTTAAGCTGTTTCTTGATCGTGACGTGGGTCAAACGGAAGAAGACACGACGATAACTTACAGCAAATTTCCTCTACTCAAAATAAAGGTAACTACCCCGGAAACTACTCTAACCTTGGATGCGTATCTGTCTGGACAACAAAGTAACTTCAGCACCTCCGTTGTTAAAACTAAGAAAGGGGATCTCTTTATTGTACTTGACTCTGCGGCGGTACAGATGTATTTGGCTGACGACATGTCTGAGGTTTTCAGAGCCCTCGTCAGTCATGAAATCGGGCACGTCTTATCTGGGCATTTCGATGAAGACTCTGATAAAAGCTGGGTCACCGTTAATAAAGCCGACCAGGTGTTTCTGTATGACAGGTACCAGGAAAATCCAACCTTTAACAACAAGATGGCGTATGCCAGAAGTGTGTTTTTCTCACTGATGAGAGGAGGTGTGCTCGACAAGGAGATAGAGGCCGATATGGTCGCACTGTCGTTCTGTACGGTCGAGTCACTGGTAACGCTTCATGGGTTTGATCTAGAAAAAATGGACAACCCCTTTACGGTATTGGAGAAGAAAAACAGGATCGTAGAGCTGCTGCGGTGTTGGAAGGAAACCGTCATAGACCGATCAGGTTATATGCTTGAGATCAGTGCTGCAAAACGGGATTGAAAACAGAGTGAGGACCGCAACCCTCACTCTGTCTTTTTTTTTTACCTTGAAAATCCTCTGATTCATCCTTCCTTAAGGAACAGTATGGCTACTTCCATCACCGAGAAGATCCTGTCTTCTAACAAGTTCTACACTGACAAGTATCTGAGAGACACAATCAACCTGACCAAGTCCATTCTGTTTACAAACAAGAATGAAGCAGGACTCTATAACGAGTACATCGCCCAGAAATATCCCTCTCACCACGTCGACCTCTCTGATAAAAAGACCTGGAGATACTATCTACATCTGTCTGGTCAGTATCACGATGTCGACACTCCTATTGAGTTGATTTCTATCGATAACGGGGAAAGCATTGTCCTAACCTCGTCGACAGTACATTTACACCGAATCACTCGTAAAGAGCTCCTCAAATTTGATCTGTTCTATAAAGAACTGGTGGACCGTTATCCAGAGCAAGAGCTGCTCATCAAAGCACTTATCAATACGTCCCCTAAACCTTCTATTGATGAGATAGTCACGCTTGAAGATTACGTGATGATCTCTCATAATAAAGACCTGATTGAGGACAATGAGGATGACCTTTTTCATCTTCTTCAGCAACGCATCGACAATTATAAACCCACTCACCTTTTAGGGTATTACGCCAACTCAGATAACCTATTCTTGGCTTCTCAATACCATATCTTCTTCTCGTTCATCCTGAAGTCGATCATGGCTATCCGCTTAGGTAACGCTAAGACCCTCAAGGCTCACTCGTATCACATCCTCAACTACCTCTCCTCACACCACTACTTAGACGTTTACTACGAGCATCTGACAAAGAAGCAAGCGCTATACCTTTATCGCAACTTACTCTATCTTGACAATCACGTTGGACAAGATAAAATATTCAGAACTCTGATTGACAAGCTCTTTACCGAGCGCAACATGTCAGTGGTCAACTACACTTACTCACAGAAAAATGAAACAGACGAAGACGACTACATGAGGTATGTCTTCAAACAAAAACTCTTAAGCAATACCAACTTGGTTTACTCTTATCAAGACTTCGAGTTAGATACCATCAAAGGTAAAGAAGAACCACTCTCGCCTTCTAACCCTAAAGAGCTAGAGTTCAATCTCGATAAAGTCGATTCAGCGTTCAAGAACTCTTTGTTCAGTTCACTGCTGACTAAAGACTTGGAAACCATTGTCGTAGACAACACTGACTCAGTTCCATATAAACTGATCCCAACCATCATCGACTACTGGGCGTATTTGCTTAAGACGAGAAAAATGAGCTACCTGGTTCCAGTATTGGATCCTATCTCTAACCGAGAAGTAAAGCTATCTACCCAAGACCTCTTTAAGCTCTTTACGTTGGTTCTTTTCAAACAAAACAACCAAGAGCTTGACTACTTCCCTTCCTACACCATCAAGCGTGTTTACAAATCGCCTCTGCCGAGCGCTGAATCTTTACTGTCAACATTCTATCGTCCTCACTATGACCACAAGTCAGTGATCGAGAACATTTTGTTCTCTGTACCTAGCTACAGTGCAGCCGTTACAAGCTTTCAGTTCGAGCAGTTTGTCTCGTCTATCTACAGACTCAATATCGGCCTGTGGTTATTTACTTCTAACTTGTCAGATAAAAACAACGAAGCTCAATTCCAGAATGTGATCGGCAACATCCACCAAACCGACACTTATGAGTTTAATACAGAAACCCCTCAAGAATTCTTAAAGCGCATTGGGTTTGAGTCTTTGTACAGCTACTCCCCCGCTGCTCTTTATGCGATGTCTTTTTCTATTTTGGATGGAGTCTACGATAACAAGCTCGCCTTCTTGAATAAGTACAAATATATTCAGCAGGCGATGATTGACATCTTCCAAAAGTTCAACAGCTATACCGTACAGCTCATTGACAAGTACACGGCTCTTTCTCCTTTGTTGGTTGGGCCTAAGGACCCACGGGTCGCTGTGAGTGAAGACGTCATCTATAAGTCGTTTAATGTCGACACACATAACTTAGATATTGAATCGAAGGGTAAGATCAAAAGTCAACACCAGGTTTATCTTAAACCACATATTCGTGAGAGTAGCGGGGAGTTCTTTTCTTACCGAATCCCTATCTCGACTTTCAATGGCTATGTCGCTTTTTCTAAAAACACAGTCAGTGTCAACCTGAGAAATCACGTACTTAACGACACCCGTGTGGTAGAACCTACCCTGCCCCAATCGAGTGATCAGCTCCTCTTTCTTGCGCTTAACTCTTAAGGATTGTTAAATGGAAACCGTTGTCCGCACCATCTACTCTTCTTTGCTGTCCACAGCAAAGCTCCTCAATCGACCTTTGACCATCCTGCCTAACAGCACGCTTAACCAAAAGTTCAACTTGCACGCCAACGAGTTGCCCGCTATCAATGAGTACCCTGTTCTGGGGTATATCGGTATCGGTAATAAGGGTGCTAGTTATGAGGTAACGTCTGACAGCTATGTCCTGACAAACCCTGTACCTCATCTTCCACGTGACGCCAGTCTCTACAACTTTATCCCGTTTGTGGTTCGTCCAATCAACGACGATCTCTCGGCTACAGAACGCATGCGGTATCGTCTGCGCGTGCCTGTAACAGTCGGCACAACCACCTACGTTGCATACTACCTGCGCACACTCAACATCTCTGACCTGATTCCTTCTGTCGAGTTGCGTAACGTCAACGGTGAGACCATCACCACCAGTACGTTCACACCTACCCTATCTGACCTATCTCCGACTCCCCCGGTGATCAGCAACACCAACTTGAACACCCCTAGCGGCGATTACCTGGCCTCGACTGCTCGCGTGACGTTTGCGTTGAATCAGTCTGATGTCAACAACATCATGGACGCCTGTGCGTTGCTCTACGGAGACCCCCGTTACGCAGTGATCAGCGAGATCGCTTTGTGTACCGGCGTCGATAAGGTCCTACAAGGAACCTTTGGTGCGACCATCAGTAACTACACTGATACCATTGCGACACAAGTGGCCGCGTTTATTTACCAGTATCACGCTCTGACAGTGAATACCACCAAGGTTGAAATCGAGTTCGACATCGGTGGCTCTGAAGCCTTGCTGGGCTAAACCTGACCTTCTCCTCTACCCGGAAACAGGTAGAGGAGAAGGGTCTTTACCCGGAAACCCGGTCATGCTTTGATTGAAAATACAACAAGGATGTTTTATGTTGCTCGCTATTGACCCCGGCATCAACCAATGCGGATTGGCTGTGCTGGACACTGAAAACAAGGTAGTGGTAAAAGAAACCGTTCTGGTCAAGAATGCGCGCAAATTCACCCCAGAAGAAAAAATCATTGAAGAAAAGCACGGAACACGTGCGGTCAAAGTTTTAGCTATTACCGGCAAGATCGAAGAGCTGCTAGAGACCTATAAAGATATAGACTTCATTATTGCTGAAGCACCTTTTTATAGTGCTCTTACACCTATGGCTTATGGTTCTTTGTTGGAGGTGATCTCAGCTATTCGGTACATGGTCGCTTACAAAAGAGACCTTCCGTTCAAGCTGATCGAGCCTTTGCTTGTCAAGCGCATGTTCACCACCAAGGCCATGGCTTCCAAAGAGCTAATCAAACAGTTCCTTTGTGAGAAGAAGAAAGACGGCAGCATCATGATTGACATTGACATTGAAACCATGTCCGAACACGAGATCGATGCTGTCGCGATTGGGTTTGTTCACCACCTCAACCAGAAATCGAATCAAGCAGCTCAGGGTGCTTGATCACACGTAAAACCTTTTCATTTCGGAGAAATATCATGCTGGCATCTTCTTTGTTTTCTTGGACTAAGTCTATCTCTACCTCCACGATCTTCATCGGGATCTTTGGTCTGATCTTCTCCATCTTCCTTTTCTCCAACACTTCTGTCATTCTCTCTAAGTTTGGTTTTGAGACCTCAACTGAACTTAAGGGAAAACTCACTAAAGCCCATGAGCAACTTAAAGCGGCTAAGTTAGAAAACGACTCCTACAAGCTTGAAGTCGAACGTCTTAAAAAACTCACCGCCGAAAACAACAAAGCTATCAGTGAAGCAAACAAAGAAACCAATAAAACGGTTGCAGTAGTTGACAAAGTTCAAAAAGACCGAGCCACTAAAAAGAAAGACGCTACTAAAGTGGTAGATGATAAAACAGTTGTCACTGACACTGAAATCATTATTCCTGCTCAAGAGTACAATGAACTGTCTGCGGCAAATATTGACTCCATCAACAGCACTTACGATCAGCTCTTTGCCGACTCTCAAACACAGGTACCTGTTAACGACAGCTCTGCAACTCAATCCGATTCTCTTGAATTAGCCATGGCTTAAGAAAGGTTTATCATGACACTCAATCAGATGTTTTTCAAAGTTCTGGGGGTCATCCCGATGATGGCGACTTTGATGCTTCTCACTCTTACGGGGTGCGGGACTACTAAACCTGATACGGAACTCAAGATCGAAAGCGTCCGGGTGGAAAAGGTCACTGTTCCCCAAGAGCTGACAGAGCCCTGTCTCCCGGAAAAGCCCATCACAAAAGAAGACTACCTCAAACTCAAACCGCATGAACGAGAGGAAGAGCTGACGCGCTATACCGTATCTCTTCTTGGAACTGTCAAGGTCTGTAACGTTAAACTCAGTAAAATCCGAAAACTCAACGAACCAGAGAAGAAGTAACCCGTTCTTAAAACCACACGGACACCTGGGTATTCCTGGGTGTCCGTCAGCCATTTACCTTAGGAATCTTCTGAATTCGTGGGAGAACTTGCCGTGATTGTTAATCCGACCATCAAAAACACACTAAAGGAAATTGCGAAGCAGTCCGTCGCTTACGGCAATACCAATGACCCTTCTCGTAGGTATTATCGGCGAATGCTTCGTGTTTTTAAAACATATATGAACGAAGACGAACAGATTTATCTGTTGAAGTCTGTTATGGAATCTCTTCATTACAAAAACATCGTCACGGACCCAGATAACGTTATCCAGATGCATAATCTTCAAATGCGAAAATACTTTTTGTTCTTTTTGCTGTTTGTTGCCGGACTTATTTTGGCCGCGTTCATTTTCGGGAAGAATGAATCGCTGCAAGACATCGCCACGTCTTTTGGTAACATCATCAAGCTTCTCTCTATCTAAAAGGTGTTTACCATGGTTTCAATTGTCAATGAGCCCACGCCGCAGCAAAAAATCAAAGCAACCTACCGGCTAGCCACTGCTGCCGGCTATAAGTTCGATATCACAAAAATCGGACACCATAGCTACGATGAGTTGGCGTACTATAACAAGGAGAACTTCCCTGATGTTTTAGTTACGCGTCCGTCGGCTAATGAGACAGACCTGTCTTTGCTACACACAAAGTGTTTGATGACGGTCAATGGTTATATCTACCCGACGCGCTACGCTGACAGTAAACTCTATATCCCTAACGCAACAGCCACAATGCTTCGCTCTAGGGAGAACAATGTAGGGATTATCAGCTTTAACAAACTCTCATCCCCGCTGAAGAAAACTTTTATCACTCCAGACATGGTGACATCCGAGTCTGGCTTGAGTATGTTTGAAAAAACTATCGTTACCTTCCCCGGAGACGTAGGACATCCTATCATTGTGATTGCTGGGTACATGGTCTTTGAGCATCCAGAGTTCTTTTACCGTGTATCGGCAAACAGTTTTGTTCTTCGTCTAGATCGTATTGGTATCATTGAAAAGCTCTACGAGCTCCAACGCAACCGAGACATCTTTAAAGCGCTCGACATCCCGGTCTCTCCCAACAACCCCTCCGTGATTGATGGCACTGTCGCGAGGTCAGATGTGACGATCATCAAGTTGCTGACTCGGTTTAACTCCTTCTTGGTAGAAGTACCCTGTGGCGAGCTAGAGGTAAAGAAGATATACTTAGAGCACAGCAACGTACCTGGTAACTTCAGGACTGAGATTGACCCTACTTTACCAATGATCGTGGGGTATGGTAAATTTGCCGAGTACCATAAGCGTAAAAACAACGACACAAAATACACCGTCTATACCTCAGATGCTTACTACAATAATCATCTGTTCAGTCATATGCCTCCAGACCAACTCAATATCTATAACGATCACCGGTTACCTGGTTCTACCTACCGACTATCGGAAGCATTTTTCTTAGAGATTTCTCTTACTGAACCAGCCGTTTAGAAGTAAAGGTGAGTTACCAGGGTCTGGGATATCCCAGACCCTGGTAGCTAAATAACTGCTTATGCGTTTAGCCGTAGATCAGCAGACTGACTACGTTGTGCCTGATCGCCAATCGTTCTTTTGTTTTTCTCAAACCTAGTTTGAACTTCAAAACACCGTGGATATTGTTAAGCAAGACAGACGTAATCAAGCGAAGGTGTTTAAACAAAACGTCATCGGAAAGAATAGCCTGTCGAAGAGTCATCCGTTGTCCTCCGAAAACCATTGGTTTATCCAGCAATTCTTTTTTCCAAAACCAGTTCACCGTGTGGTTAGGTAAAACCATGACTTCTTCATTAAAGCTGATCTTTAGCAACTTGGTGAACTTGTCGCAATCAATGTGGTGCGCGCGGAAGTCAACCTTTCGAATTTGATAAATCAAGGCTAACACAGATAGACTGACGAAGACCCTTGATACCTTCTTAGGTAGTATGAAAAATATCGCCAAAGTGATGGCCTTGTACAGTGTAACAGCTATCCCGCTTGGTGTATGTTTGATATCAGACGTACCCATGGAAGTGCTCCAGAAAAAAAGGTGATAGGCAATAGGTCTTAACTAGACCTAATCAACTACAATGGACTACGAAACGGTAGTTTGTTGTTATGTACCCAACTACATAGAAATCACACAATGAAGACCGATAAAAGGCCGTGTGAGGCTTGCAATGGAAACTTTTACAATGATATATATAAAAACTGGCACAATATCTGGCATTAAAAAAATATGCCTGCGCCGATAGAGTGATCACTCGATCGTTACCTAACCAGCCTAACCCTTTAGGAGTTAACATGACCGTCAAATTCAAATCAGAGAACCTGGAAAAACACTCCGACCTCGCCGGCAAGATCAAAGAAACCCTGACCGCTGAAGGCGCGACCGTCAAGGAAACCGAATCTCATTCGGCCTACTACGCCAACCTCCCGGAGGGCATCACCGTCAAGACGGTGGAGGATCTCTCCAAATACAACGGCAAGTACGTGACCGCCGCCCACGTCGCTGTTGGTGAAGTCGCTGCCGACATTTTCAAGAAGAACCCCACGATCGAGAACGTGGAAGCTTCTGTCGGTTTCTTCGGTAAGACCGACAGCATCGACATGAGCGTGGCCCGTTCCAAGAGCTACCAGAACCACCTGGCCGAAAACGAAGCTGATCGCGAAATCGTCAAGCATCTGGTCATCAAGACCACGGTGACTTCGGTCTCGTCCAAGGGCCATGGTCTCAAGGCAGTTCGTGACTCGATGTCCAAGGAGTTTGAAAACTCCTTCAAGAAGTAAATTCAACACCTCTTTCCCCGGTCTCTTTGACTGGGGGAAGTCTAACCACTAAGGAGATCTTCCATGGCCGAAGATATTCGTATCGATAAGTTGGACGAAGAAGGTAAACACTTGTTTGTTTACTCAGATAGACACTACATCTATTTCGTCTTTTACTCACTCGTTCGCAAGAAACTGTTCAACATCAAGACCGACAAGTACCTGACCATCTTGTCGATCGACGAGGTCAACACACCGGAGGGGCGTGACTTCTCAGAGTTCACCGACATTAAGTTCTTTAAGCCCTATACCAAGGATGATGAGCATTTCTACATCGGGATTGTGTCTTTCAAAGACGAAACATTGAAGTTCACGATCAAGTACAACAACCTTCAATACGAAGAGAAAGCGCAATATCAACCCTCGTCTACGTTCAACGCAGTCGAGTGCCTCAAAGACTCACACATCACCAGCTACATTCAAAAACGCAACCGGCTATACGTTGTTGGTTGTGAAAACGGTGAGATCGAAACCAACCCAATGTTTGGTGTGGTCGATCTTGAAAAGGATAAATTCGAAAGCATCTACTACCTTTTCTCTGATAGCGGAGAAATACAGTTGACCGCGATCAACATCGACACTGATGACCTTAAGGTTTACGTTGTCGGATCACTGAAGAGCCACGAAGCTGGTTCTGAAGTACCATACCTGGAGACCTTCCTTCTTCGGTCTCATCCTTGAGCTCGGCATACCCGAGCAATACCCAACCCACCCAATCTTTAGGAGTAACTCCATGTCCATTATCGAAAAGTTCTTGACCAAGATGAAGCAAGACGGCGTCGACCATATCCGCATTATGCCCTACGCGGAGACCATGATTGGTCGTATTTCCTCGCAAGAGTGGCGAAAGGTTTTCTTCATCCCTCAGTTGGGTGAGTTTACCTCGGCAACCTGCTTTGCCAACTGGATCAGCACCGGTGACGAACAAGCTCGTCATGATCCGAAGTACCGCTGCACGTCCACCATCCGCGGGTATCGCAACTTTGTGCTGTACGCAAAGTTCTACCAGTTGTGCTCAATGCGCTCTGCGCTACAAGCACATATGAAGGATCTCCCTTTTGTGGTGTATAAGCAACATGAAAGCGGCATCAAGGAACTCGATCGCTGGACCGACTACCCGTCGGAAGTCAAGTCCATGATTCAGCACATCATCGATCCGGAACGTGGTCCCAAAACCCCCTATCCGTTCGACGAGAAGCTGCTTCAGCAAGTGCGAGCTCGCATTGAGATGTTTGTGGAAGCGATGAAGCCGATCAACCCACCTCCTCCTCGTGACAAGAAAAAGGGCAAAAAGAATCACGAAGAGCAAGCTGAAGAAAGCGCTGTGTCAACCGAAGCTGAACAAGCGGTTGTCGCTGAAGGCGAAGTGGTGCCGCAAGAGCAGACTCAGCCAATCGAAGACAGCGTTCAAGAGCCCCACATCGAAGAAAGTGTGGATGTTGAAGAACAGCCCGCGCAAACAGAAAACGCAAGTTAAACACTTGTAAGAGAAGTAGATTACCAAGCCGGTAGTCTACTTTTTTTTTTAACTCCGGTTGGATTGTGTGGAAACACCAACCACTTTTCGTAAACAAGAGGACAACATGTCTAAAGTTCTGTGTATTCAAGCGTTTGACCAACTCTCTTCCCTGGTGAACAAGACGGCTGAAACCGTCGAAGCCAAGATGCTGGACATCGCCTCTAAGGAAGTCCAGGAACAAGGCTACAAGCCTTTGATCTCCTACGTCACGTTCTACAATGTGGACGCCGAGCGTGGTGCTTTGAACATCTTTCAAGTTCAACATCACGACAAGCAAGAAGGTGAAGAAACCACTCCTGGGGGTACCTCGATTGGTTTCCGTGGTGATATTTCTGAAGAATCAGATATCATCTGCAATCAAACATCCATCGACGAAGAAGGCACCAAGTCTTTTGACGTGACTCTGGCCGACGTGATCCAAACAGGTCTGAACGCCGCCGAGCGCAGTATCAAGACTGTTCTGGGTGTTGACCTCAAGCAAGTTCTGGGTGTGACCGATCTGGGTGGTCTGCCTTCGGCTTTCATGGACGCCACCTTCAACCACGAACGCCACGCTTACGAGCTGGGTTTCTCTGTGTTGGTCAAGCTGGACGCTGAACAGTTCGAGAAGATCCGTCAAGAAGTTGCCTCTCGCGAGATCCCGTTCAAGGCTTTTGACGCGATGAGCGTTAAGCTGGGCCTGATCGTTGAAGAGATGGATCTGACGGTGACCCTCGGTCGCATCTGTCAAGACCTGCAAGAAAAGCACGGTATGGAAGAGTGGAGCTGCAAGGTGCTCAGCTACGCCACCCGTATTGCGATTTATGAAGCACTGCGTACAGTGACCTACGCCGATATGGTCCAGATCGTCAAGTTCAAAAAGGCTGCTGAAGAAGCAGCTGAGTTGACCAGTGAAAACACTGAGCAAGCTTCGGTCGCTGAAGCTGAATCGGTCAGTGTTGAGGCCGCTTTGACTTCCACTGAAGTCGCTGACGCACAAGACTAATCCTTGGTGATACAAGAGACGCTGGGGGAAACTCCAGCGTCTCTTGATGTCTTTCTTTAGGTTTAACGGAATTTGTTGATTCGCTCCTAAGGAGAATAGGTATGTTAGGTAATGTTGTCGCTAAAACCGACCAAAGCAAAAAGATCAATGAAGTAGACAGAGTTCTAGATAGTGAGTGGTTGAAATCAAGTTTCATCATTCCTGATAAGGATATTGTTCTAGGAAATGAGTACACTGAGTACATCAGAAAGAACAGGTACTACAGCACGGCTGACATGAAGGTGGCTTCCACGTCTCCTGGTATGAGCATGGGGGTCAATCCTAAACCACAGTTTACACGTTACTGCGATATCCGTAGCCCAGGTAAACTTAAGTCTCGTCCCGATCACATTAGCATCGATACACGCGGCCACCCGAAAGGGTTAGGGATGGGTCGGTATTACTCAGAAGCCATTGACGATAACCAACAGCGAATCTTCATGCGCTTCGGTGTGCCAAAATACATGCCTTTGGTCCTTTGGTTGTATAAGTCGTTTGACATTGACAAAGTCGTGCTACAAAATAGAGGTCTGATCACTTCCACCATCCTCGGTGCTGTCAGCGTGGTGAGTAAGCTGTTTGCCATCGGAGCCGCTCCTTTGTTGTCTTTGGGGATGTTTACTGCAAAGGTGATCGTTCAAAATAGCCGATTTTATTCTGTTAAAGAAACCATGTACGTGTACTGGGCAACCGTTGAGAACATTCTCAACGCCATGACCGCCCGACGCACCATGGTGCCTTATATTCTACCCGACTACAGTAACAAATTAGACGGAACGATCAACCGAGAGCAGACTGTAACTCAGTCCTATGTTCAAGCTCTTAACGCCCTGATTCCTGACGTAATTGACCCCAACACCGGTCGTATCAGTGTTTTTGCTATCGCGCTCAGAGGACAGGCTGGGTTTAACAAGATGCAAGCTAAAGACATGGAGCTTAATTCCGAGGCTTCTTTGTCAAGAGACTTTACAGGTTACAGAGACAGCGGCGAGACTGGTCACGACACTTACTTCACCAACAATAAGGGGGAAGCTAACTTATCTAGCAGACTCTTTAAATACGCTTATGACTTTCTTATCAAAGACAACAAAGACGAAGAGATGGCGAGCCTGGATCCAGAAGGATCTAAATCTCAGTCCTCTTTAACCAGCTTTGACTCTATCTACACTGACTCGGAAGGCAAACCCATCAGTCTAGATCCAGACCCTAGTAGTCCTGACAAAGATAAAACCTTAGAGCAACGGGTTGATGAAAACCTCAAGAAAAAGAGCTCTACCTTTGACAAGTACAAAGAGTACATGCTAGCTGAGCTGACTGAAGGTGCGGCTTTTGCGATTTTCAACGTGGATAGCACTGGGTCTGTTGGTGAGTCTTTCAGTAACTCTAGCACTAGTAACCCGATCGAGTCTACGTTCAACGCCATCTCCTCCAAGGCCCGTAACATCGGTAACCTATTATCCTCTGCGACTGACATCCCGGTGGTCGGTGATGTCCTAAAGCTTGCTGCTGATGCTGGCGCTACGGTACTCAGTAATGCTTCTTTTGGTATCGTCAACCCTCTGTTAGCTCTGGCGTACGGCGTGAACATTACCATGCCTAAGGTGTGGGAATCAAGTTCTGCTTCCTTGCCACGGGCTTCTTACAAAATCAAACTGATCTCTCCTTACGGTAATCCGTATTCCCAACTCTTTAATATCTATTTGCCGTTAGCTATGGTTTTGGCTGGGAGTCTTCCTCGCTCTACCGGTAGTTCCAGCTACACCTCTCCGTTCATGTGTCAGCTCTTTGACAGAGGAAGGGTTAACATTCAGTTAGGCATGATTGATAACGTCTCCATCACCCGAGGTACTTCTAACTTAGGGTTTGGGAGAAACGGTCACGCCAACGCAATCGATCTGGATATCTCGGTGGCTAACTTGGATGAGGTTATCTCCGTAGACGTCTCAAGCAACGGGGTCATCTCACGTGCCTTAGAAGCTCTTAGTCCAGACTTCTCAGATACTCCTTTTACCAGCTACCTTAACACCATCACTGGGGTTGACGTTTACACACAAATCTACCGTGTCCCGAGGATGCGACTCAAGCTTGCTGAGAGGTACATGGTGCTGAACTCTATCGCTAACCCAGACCCAGCCGCCTTTGCGGCATTCACAGTCAACACCATCCCTGGGTTAGGGTTGGTTAGAGACCTATACGGTAACAACGCCCAAGCACTCAGAGACCTGATTGGGCGTTAAAGGTAGATTGGTTTAAACGAGTTCTAAGCCTTTAAAACCATACAAGCTCCTACGTTGTACCTGTGTTAAAAAAATGCGTCAAAAGCGCTATAACAAGCTCTGGAGGTATCCCCTCCAGAGCTTGTTAGTTTGTTTAAGTCATGAAGCTCAGCACTGCTGAAAGGGTGTCGAAAAACATCTACCAGAGTATCTGTTTTTTTAATAATCTGATCATATACAGGCTTTAGTTTATATGAAAAAACTAACATTAACATCCTTCATCCAGCGTTGTAGTGAAAAATACAGCAACACTCAAGATTACAAAAATGTGGTCTTGAAAACAGGCACAGACAAAGTCTGGATAAGATGCAAAATACACGACACTCATTACCACCAAACCCCTTACAATCATCTACAAAACAATGGTTGCCCAAAGTGCAGAGGTGAGGCCATAAGTAAAGGAAAAACGACAACAGACAAAGAAATCTTTGTCAGGAGAGCCACGGAGATTCATGGTAATAAGTACGACTACAGTCTGGTTGACTATGTCAACACAGCCATCAAAGTCTCGATCATGTGTCCTCGGCACGGTGTTTTTCTTCAGCCGCCAATCGTGCATATAAACCAGAAATGTGGGTGTCCCAAGTGTGGGTTCGAAAAAACCAGTTTCAAGCAGTCCAGTGATAAAAACCAGTTTACAAAGAAAGCACTAGAGATACACGGTGATAAATACGATTACAGTAAGTTCGTTTATCTGAATAGTAGGACTAAGGGAATCATTGTCTGTAAAAAACACGGTGATTTTTTTCAACAACCTTACTCCCACCTAGCAGGAAGCGGTTGCTCTAAGTGTCACTTTGAAAAAATGAGCTTGGACAGGAAGTCAAACTCAGAGGAATTTCAGAAAAAAGCAAGAGGTGTCTACGGTGATCGCTATGGCTACGATAAGGCGGTCTATCTTGGGTATCACGATCCGATTGAGATTTATTGTAAGGTCCATAAGAAATACTTCTGGAAAAAGGTAGTAGATCATCTTGGAGGTTCCGGATGTCCTTATTGTTCGGAATCTAAAGGCGAAAGGTTGGTCTCTAAGTTTTTAGATAAGAACAACATAAAGTACGTAAGACAGTATACTGTTGGCGATAATAACAGATTTAGATATGATTTCTACCTGCCCGACCACAATGTCCTTGTAGAGTACAACGGCGTACAACATTACCATTACACTGATTACTTTCATAAGGACAATGAAGGCTTTATGAACCAGTTAGTCAGAGATACCTATAAAAGAGAGATAGCGAAAGCATGGAAGATAAAGTTGATAACGTTAAAGTACACTTTAGACACTCAGGATAAAGTTAATTCATTTTTACAGGTTAAGTTAAATATTAAAAAATAGGGACAGACACAGAGTGGAGGTCCACTCTGTGTCTTTTCTTACTAGGTTAAAAAGCTCAGCACTGCTGAAAGGGTGTCGGTTTCGTTCGAAAAAGTAAACCCACCCGTGTCGTTGATGTAGTACTCTTTCTTGTTCAGATAAGACTTGATCTCATCGACTGCTTCATCAGACATAACCATGGTCAACGAGATCACGTCGCCGTCATGGTCACCGTCAAGAGAAGCAAGGTGAGAAGGATGAACGGTGCAGGTATTGAAGTAGTCTGACTCTTTGATCGGGAAGCTGTCTGCTCTTTGATCAGTGGGTTGCCAGTTTTCATCAAGCTCACCCAAAGAGTCTGAAGAGACAGTGGTGATCAGCTTGACAAAGGAAGGATAGATACTACCGAACCCGGTGATAGGATAGCGAGTGATGAACCCGGGATACTTCCCGTTGAGGTGGTAAATTGACATGTAGATGAACTCGGCGATCGAGACCATCGAGACGTTGTCTTTGCTAAAACCTTCTGGTAACTCATCGATGTCAGAGAAGAACTTAAAGTGTTCCTTATCCCGATAGAGCAGACCCATACAGTGCCTACCCTTGTTGAGCAAGATCGGTTCGTTTCGGCTATCTAAGTTACCCAAAGAAGCAACCACCTTTTCCAGACCGTCGGCTGAAGTCCACTGGTCGTATTCTTTTTGGATGTGGGTGTTGAGGACTTCCTCACGTTTCCACGTTTTGACGTTGGTCAAGAAAGCAGAAGTGCTGTTATCTGGGAAGATGCTCTTGATGTACTTGTTCTTGATCTCGTAAGTCGACTTAGGCATCGCAGCTCGTGTGAACTGATGGAGACCGGCCATACACTCGTTAAAGCCTAGACGCATCTTGTCATGGATGTTATCTGCGGTCTCCACATTACTAGAGAGAACGTTACGAGTAGAGTTAAAGATTTTGCGAGACAGCCACTTACCCAGGACCAGTTTGTTCTTGCCCTCCATCAAAGACTTGATGTAGTCAAACAACTCCACGATGACGTTTTGAAGACCGACATAGCTGTTGTCATACAACTGTGGGGCTTTCTTAGCCGAGATAGGGTCAATGATGTTAGACTGAACAAGAAGCTTTCGGTAGAAGGTATTGATCTCGTCTTCTTGAGGTTTACCGTTTTGGTCAATCATGTAATCACGCATGCCGGCTGGCAGCACCAGCGCATAATGCATGAGGTGCTTTTTTTCTTTGATGGCTTTCTCAAAGACCTCAATGAGGAAGTTGCGTTTGTCAGACTCGTTGCGTTCAAACTTCAGCTCTTCCACATGGGAGAGAAAGAACGTGTAGCCTGTTTGAGCTTGAGCGTCATTGGACTTGACAAACTCCTTTGTCTTCTTATCGAAGATGGCAGTTTGCTTGCCTTCAGCGATTTGCTTGTAAAACGCTTTAAGTTGAGTAACCGCGTAGTACACCAGAGGGTGGAGGATCTGTGTATTAAGGTCAATGTACCCAAAAAAGCGGTTCCGGTGTTCAGAGCCGACCGCACCAAAGATCGTGGTACTAAAGAGACCTTCGGTGTGGAAGTTGTTGTTGGTGTTATCGAAAATCTGGGGGTCTTTGATTTGGCCCATGCGCAGCAAGTCTTTGTCTTCCACCTTAAGGAGGTCGATGTTGACTGGCAGCTTCTTGAGAGTGGATACGTCCATGATGAGGTACCTTGTAAATGAATCAACCGATTGTCTGCGTCTTGTTTTAATACCCTAAGAATGATGTTGTGATTGTATTTAGGAGCACTATATGTCTAACAAAAAGAAGTCAGGCAAGAACAAAGTCGACGGAGATATGGACTTTGGTGACCTTGATGACATGTCAGGGGACATGAACTTTGGTGAGTTAGAAGATATTGACGGCAATGACCGCAATCCCAGTAAGATCGGTGTCGCTAAAGACTTGGCAAAAGAAGCCGGCACAGGGTTCTTAGACAGTTTGGTGAGGAAAACCGCAAGCAAAAGTCTGCCTGAGGAATACAGTACTCACTACAGCGACGCCATGGACTATGTGGACTTTGCTAAGTCTACGTTCGAGCAAAACAAAAGTAAAGTAGCTAAGACATCTTATCAGTTTGGTAAGGAGGTCAAGAAGATCCTTCCCTTTCAGATCAAGATGCTGGACAACTTCTTAGAGAAGTTTGAATCAGAAAACGAGCAAGCCAGGCTAGAGTCAGAAGACCAAGTCCGAGATGCCTCCATCCAAAGCAGCCTTTCCGGAATCTTTGATAAACAGTTAGAGATCCAAAAAGCAATTGCGGCTAAACAAGACGCAGAAGGTGAGATCGAGAAAAAAGAACGCATCTCGATGAACAAGTTGAACATGGATGTCTTAACGTCCATCGACAACAACATCTCTAACCAGACAGCGTTCACCCTTCAGATCAGTAAAGAGTACTTCCGCCGCTCCTTGGAGTTGCAATTCAAGTCTTACTTTGTTCAAGCTGACATGCTAAAGACAATGAGAGACTACTACAAGGGTTTCTCTATCCAGTTTGAAAGCATTGCCAAGAACACAGGTTTGCCTGAGTTTGTTAAACTCAACAGCACAGAGCGTATCTCTGAGGTTTTAAGAACACAAGCAATTCAGTCTACATACAAAACCGTCTTCAGCAATGCTGACTACGTTAAGAAGGTCAAAGCCAATATCGCTAAAATGGTCTCTGATAAAGTCAGCTCTATCACCGATAAAGTAGACACTGTCACTGACCAGCTCAACATGATCAACTCCGCCACGGACGGAACTGGAATGAGTGCTGGCGGTTTGGTTGGTAACATCGCCGCTGGGATGGGTGGTGGTACTTTAGGCGGGATGGTCTCTGACAAAATCTCGCCTAAGATCAAAGAAAAGCTCAAGAACAACAAGACCATTAACACCGGCGCTAACTACCTATCTACCCTGGCTAACTCACCAAGTACGTTCTTTGGTTCGATGCGCAAGAAAACAGGCGCACTTAAAGACCAATACTCAGACGAATCTAACCCAGTGCGGTTTCTTGCCAGCAAGTTGTTTGGTGGGATGAACGAGATGCTTGGTGTCACCGATCCTGGTAGAACGGAGTACAAGGTCACTGGTGCGTCTGCTTTGAATCACGGCAAACCGGCTATCTTTGACAACAAGGTCCACCGTAGCATCACGGAAGTCATTCCGATGTATCTGTCTAAGATTCTCGCTGAGAACTCTAACCTCAGGGGAATGTACTCTGTTGTCAACCGGGGAAGACTGGATAAGGTTGGTGGTTACAAAGACGCCCAAGAGCTTCACTATGACTATGACGATCGAGGTCTGGTCACAGGTGATGAGTTGAAAAAGAAAATGGAAGAGCGCTATCTCTCCAGTAGAAACAGTAAAGGTAAAATTGACATCGCCAGTAGAACCATGCTGGGTAACTCCCTGAGCTCGCTAAGTAAAGATAAAGCAGCTAATAAAAAAGACATAGCCTTATTGAACAGCGATAAATCCAAAGCACTTTTGTCAAGTTACTTAGAAACCGCTAGCAGACAAAAGGACGTTAAGTTTGACTACAAAACCCTAATCGGTGATATCGGTACTGACAAAGCCAATCCGGCTCTATCAGAAATCGTTGCAAACAATAAAGAGCTTGGAAAAGTTATAGAGTTACTCAAGAAGTCCACTGACTCCTCTAAGATTCGCTGGACTAACAACCAGATAGCTGACGTTAAGACCCAATACCCTATCGCAGGGGTTAAACAGCTCTTCTCCAACGCCACCAAACTTGCAGGCGGTAAAGTTCTCAACAACATCAAAGACAACGTAGCTGAAGTCATCGCTAAAGGCTTTACTCGTTTTATCATGGACGCTGGTCGAGACATTATCCTTGAAAACGTGATCTCCGGTGAGGTCTTTAAACTCATGACCGAGGAAGAGTTCGCCCTTGCCAAAGACTCGATCGCTATCTTTATCAATGACTCTAAGAGGATCTCCGCTATCGGTGATTCTGTCCGAGAGTCGAGCTACCTTGCTTTGCTGGGGTTTGTTAATGCAAGTTTGAAGGGTAACTTCGAGCTTGACCCTGAAGTGTTCCAGACTCTCCAAGAGCTCTCCCCTATCTTAGGTGAAAAGGGTCGGTTAACTGAAGAAAACTTGGTTGAGCGAAAACTCTTTAGGACCAAAGACAGAGAGTATGTCAAAGTCGAGGATTTACGACAAGTCGTTAAAACAAGCGCAGAAGACGTTCGTGTTGTAAGAGCAAGTCAAGAAAACAAAGGTTTCATTGACGCGCTCAGTCAGCAATTCGAAAGGTTTAACGAGCAGCACATCAAGCGGTTTAATGCCGACTATGGCAACGCAAAGAACCCTCTAGAGAAAGCTAGGGTTGTTATGAGGTACATGAAAGAAGGCGCCACCAAGGCTAAGGACGCCGCTAAAAAACAGGCTAATAAGACCACTAAACAAGTCGCTGAGATGGCAAAACAGTTTGACGCTTTAGTCGGTAAGACCACCCAAAACAGTCTTGAAAAAGCTATCACCGCTTTAAGTAAAGTAGAGCAAAGTTTAGAAGCCATGTATAATACTGAGAAAAACTGGTTTGAAGAAGAGATCAAACGTCTCGAAGAAACAAAATCTCAGATAGGCGATACGATCGACAGTACTGCGGCTTTAAAGGAACTCGATAAAGAAATCGATAAAGTCAACAAGCAGTATCAGTTGGAAATTACCACCATTAAGAAACTCAAAGAGACTATCGCTAAACAAAAGGATAGTGTAATGAAATTAAAAGACAAGCTGAGCAGTCAGGCTGGTGCCGATGCTGGTGCTTTAAGGGCTGTCGGTGGGCAACTACGCGACATCTTTAACGACACCCTGGCGAACTTGAAAGAGTTGGCTAAGAAGCACGAGGAAAGACAGGCGGATATAGCTGCTTAACCTAAACAGAAGGATACTGAGGTCTCCCTCAGTATCCTTCTTACTCATTGAAAAGATCCTGTGATCAGCATTAGGAGAGCCTATGGCCGCCATCACGTTTGAGGATATCCGCGGAGCTTTTAAAGAGATGACCCGCGGTGTCTTAGAAGAGAACAAAGATCGATCAGTCATCAAGCTTCTTAACTCCACCATCAAGACGTTTGAGAAGGTCGTTAAGGCAATGGACGCGTTCCTTAAAAAGAACGGCGTCGACGTTGGTAAAGCGTACGATGAGAGCAAGTCAAAAGCAAAGCAGTTATTGGGTAAGGGTAAGGACCTCGTCACGGAAGCTAAGGAAAAGGGTGTTCTCAGAACAGCTAAGGACAGCGCGTTAACCGCAACGTCTAAGTTATCTGAGACTTTCAGCAGTTGGAAAGAAAAACTAACCGGACCTCCGGAAGAAGAAGATAAAGAAAAGCCAGAAGACTCCTCCAGTAAAAAGATGAACTGGATGGACAAACTTAACGCCAGACAAGAGAGTCGTAAGAGAGAGATCGAGGAAGAAAAAAGAGCAGTCAAGGAAGCCGGCAAAGCCAAAAAGGGCAGCAGTTGGCTGGGTAAGATTCTCAGCGGCATTATGTCTCTTGGTGGGTTCTTGATAAAGGGGATTGGTGGTGTCACTGGTGTTCTTGGTAAGAACCTTATCCGGGCTACTATGTTTAGCAGTGGGCTATTGTTAAAGGGGATTGGTAGGTCTCTGACCAGTCTAATTCCTGGTTTAAGTTCAGGGATAGCAAGAAGTCTGTCTACCGTACTTGGTTCTATGGCTAGTGGCGCCGGGTCTTTGGCTTGGACAGGGGTTAAAGCAGCGGCTCGATCTGCGTTACCTTTCTTAGGTGGTGCGGCTGGTGTGATCGGGCGAGGCGCACTGATGCTTGCTACTGGTCCGGTTGGTTGGGCCATCGCGGCCGGGACTGCGCTTTACGCTGGCTATAAGCTGTACAAATATCTCACCCGTAACGACATCGATAAAAACATCTATGGCCAGTTGACCATGTTGCGTCTGTACACCTACGGGTTTGCAGAAGCTAACAAGGAATACTTCTCCAAGGTCTTTGACTTAGAAATGTTGATGAAAGACTACACCAAGTTCAGTAATGGGCAAGTTACCATCACTAAGCTCGATAGTGAAGTCGTAGAGAAAGTTCTTGATCTC